>WNFU01000143.1_pt1 | contig 87207 bp, 85 predicted proteins | sample 5400121 | NCBI WGS metagenome assembly WNFU01 (sample SAMN13153360, study PRJNA577476) | soil metagenome | isolation source: 100 cm soil or saprolite under grassland replicate 1 | place: USA:California | collected 2016-06-15
ACGTTCGAGAGCGCGTTGTTCACCTTCAGCGTCGAGGTCACGTCGGGGGCCTTCGCCAGGAGCCGCCGGAGCGACTCCTCCTGCGCCTCGGCGTTCTGGAGCCGCGCGCCCAGGTCCACGAACCGGGAGGTGACGTCCACACCCTCCCGCTGGATCCGGAGCGTCGTGCCGAGCGCCTGGAGCTCCCCCAGCACCAGAGCGAACTGGTCCGCCGGGACCCGCATCACCATCGACCCCGACCGCTGCTTGGTGCCGGCCGTGGTCGAGCTCTGCACGTACCCGCCGTGCTGCTCCGCGATCGCGTTCGCCGCGTCGAACTGCTGGTCGAAGTCGCCGTCCGGCACCTGGAGCGAGACGTCCGCCGTCTTGATCACGCTCGGCCCGACGTCCGGGACGCCGCCCGGGAGGCGAACCCTACCCGAGGGTGGGAGCGCCGCCGGGCCCGGGACCATGATCGCATCCACCCCAGCGCTCCGGTCGGTGATCGCGGGTGCATATGCGGACCATCTCACCGGCCCCTTCATGGCGGCACCCGGCACGGGCCCCGCCGCCCGTTCCGCGGACCCCGATCCATCGGTTCCATCGAAGACGTAGCCGACCACGCCGGCCGCCACCAGCAGGGCCGCGGTGCAGGCGGTCAACACCTTCCAGCGGGACATCGAGCGGCGAGCCACCCCGGACCTGGACGGAATCACGCGGAGCCTCGGGGTGGCCCGGGTCCGGGACGTCTCGAGTGCGGCCGCGTCCATGAGGTCCTCGCGGAGCTCCTGGAGAAACGCGATCTCGGTGTTCACTTCCTGCCTCCCGTCCTCAGCTCGACCGTCGCGCGGTCGGCTCGGTCGTCCTGTTCATCGTCCGCGTCGCCATCGGCGATCGTGCCGGCCCGTCGCCCTCGATGCCCTGCTCGTGGAGCAGCGCGCCCATCCGGCGGAGGCCCCGGCTCACGCGGGCCCGCGCCGTCTGCTCGGTGAGGCCGGTGAGCGACGCGACCTCCGTGTAGGTCCGGCCCTCGATCACGCGCAGGTTCACCGCCTCCCGCTGCTCCTCGGACAGCAGCGCGAACGCCCGCGCCACCTGTCCCCGGACCTCCTCGCCGTCCATCAGCTCCTCGATCCGGTCGTAGTCCTCGTCCGACAGCTCCCGCTCCCGGATCCCCAGGCGGCGACGGGCCCTCGCCGCCACCGCGCCCGACCGGCGGAACCGCGAGAGCTGGTGTCGGGCGATCCCGTACAGCCACGCGACCGCGCCGCCCCCCTGGGGGCGGAACCGGTGCCTCGACACGAACGCCTGGGCGAACGTCTCGGCGGTCAGCTCCGCCGCCGTCTCAGGATCGAACGTCCGCCGCAGAAACCACCGCAGCAGCGCCTCGGCGTGCCGGTCGTAGAGCGTCCCGAACGCGTCCGCCCGGGTCCCCGACAGCACCAGCAGATCGTCGTCGTCGAGCTCTCGGTCCACGCGCCCCCTTGCCCTCCGGGCCGGCCGTTCACCCGTACTATGCCGCGACCCCCCTCCCGTGTGACAGCCGCCTTCCCTCCATGCCGCCCTTCCCTCCACCCTCGGGCGGCCGGTACCCTGTGTCCGGTTCGGACTCGGGAGGCTCACCTGCAGACCGTCAATCGCATCCTCGTCGCCACGGACCGTTCGAAGACGGCCACGAAGGCGGTGGACTGGGCTGCGCGGATGGCCGCGAACTACGGGGCCGAGCTGGTGCTCCTGCAGGTCGTCGTGCCGGAGGACGGGCAGAAGCCGGACACCGGGGCCACCGAGGCCGCCGCCGTGGCCGAGGCGCTCCCGGCGCTCCAGGACCTCGCCACGCAGCTGGCCGGGCCGAAGGGCCGGGCCCGGGTGACCGTGGACCCCGACCCCGCCCGGGCCATCGTCGACGTGGCCCACGAGGAGGCCGTGGACGTGGTCGTGGTCGGCAACCTCGGAATGGGCGGGCGGAAGAAGTTCCTGCTGGGGAACGTCCCGAACCGGGTCAGCCACAACGCCCGGTGCACGGTGATCATCGTGAACACCTCGCCGGGCGAGGAGCCGCGGATCATGCCGGCCCGCACCGACCTCCAGCCCGGCGGTCTGACCGCCGACGAGGAAGCCGTCCAGGGCTCGCTGCTGGGCCGGGCCGCCCGGATCGGGCGGGTGATGGGCAAGTACGGCGTCCGGGAGGTGTTCTCCCCGGACGACGCCGACGGCGACGCCACCAGCCGCGAGCGGGCCCGGGCCCTGCGGAGCGCGATGGAGGAGCTCGGGCCCACCTTCGCCAAGCTCGGCCAGATCCTGTCCACCCGCCCCGACCTCATGCCGCCCGCGTTCGTCGAGGAGCTCGCCACCCTCCAGGACCGGGTGACCCCGCTCACCGAGCAGGAGGTGGTCGAGGTCATGGAGCAGGAGCTGGGGGTCCCGTGGGAGGACGTGTTCGCCTCGATTGAACCGACCCCGCTCGCCGCCGGGACCATCGCCGAGGTCCACCGGGCCACCCTCGAGACCGGCGAGCGGGTGGTCGTGAAGATCCAGCGGCCCACGGCCCGTCGCGACATCCTCCAGGACCTCGGGCTGCTCGAACGGTTCGCGGAGAAGACCAAGCACCGGCCGGCGTTCCGGCAGGTGTTCGACATGCCCGCGATCATCGAGCACCTGTCGGAGTCGCTCCGGCGCGAGCTCGACTTCCGCCAGGAGGCCCGGAACATCGAACGGATGCGCCAGGTGCTGGAGCCGTACGACCGGCTGGACGTCCCCCGCGTCTACACGGACTACTCCACCGACCGGCTGCTGGTGATGGAGGAGATCCAGGGGGTCCCGATCCGCGACATCCCCGAGGGGACCGAACGCAAGGACGCGGCCCGGCAGCTGCTGGAGTCGTACTACCGCCAGATCCTGGAGGACGGGTTCTTCCACGCCGACCCCCACCCCGGGAACCTGATGTGGTGGAACGACCGCATCTACTTCCTGGACTTCGGGATGGTCGGCGAGGTGGGCCCGGACGTTCGCGAGCTGCTCCTGCTCCTGCTGCTGGCGTTCTCGCAGAGCGACGTGGCGTTCCTGGCCGACGTCACGCTGATGCTGGCCGGCGAGGACCAGCAGGTCGAGGTGGACATCGACGCGTTCCGTGAGGACCTGGGGCGGCTCATGTCGAGGTACCGCGACGTGTCGCTGCGCGAGATCCAGCTGGGACCGATCCTCCAGGAGGTCACCGAGATCTCGATCCGCCACGACGTCCGGCTGCCGTCGTCGCTGGCGCTCACCGGCAAGGCCCTGGCCCAGATGCAGCTGGCCACCGCGGAGCTGGATCCCGACCTGGACCCGTTCGCGGTGGCCGGGCAGTTCGTCCTGAAGCGACTGACCGGCCGGCTCCGCGACCGGGTGAGCCCCGGGAAGCTGTTCTACGAGGGCCAGAAGCTCCGGGTCCGGCTGGGCCGCCTGGTGGAGGCCGTCGAACGGCTCGCCGGCGCGCGCCCGGGCCCGAAGCTCCAGGTCCACTTCCGGGGAACCGAGCGCCTGGAGGACACGATCCGCCGGGTGGGCCGGCGGCTGTCCCTGGCCATCTCGGCCGGCAGCGCGCTCGTGGCCACCGCCCTCACGGCGGCCTCGTCGCGGGTGGTGGGATGGGTCCCGTGGGTGCTGGGGGTGACCGGCGGCCTGCTGGTCTCCGCGCTGGCCATCGACCTGGTCCGCCGCCGGCGGTAGCGGTCACGGCGGCTCTGCCCGAAGGGAAGCTCAGCGCTGCGTCGGGTCCCCGTCGGAGCCGAGGCCGACTCCCACGGCCGGCTCCTTCGCCCGGGCCCCGGTGGGGCCGGGACCGTCGTTCCTCGCGGCCTTCTCGAGGGCCTTCTTCGGCGAGGGACCGGAGCGGATGGCCTTCAGGAGCTTGCGCTCCACCACGGCCGCCACCACGGTCATCATCCCGCCGAGCACGGCCCGTTCGATCCACAGTCGGATCCGGTGCCCGCGGCGGGGAGGGGCACCGGAGCGGGGGCGCTTGCTCGAGGACATGCGGCCAACAGGCTACCCGCTCGGGAACCGCCGGGCGATGGCGACGCAGCACTCCCCCGGCTCGTCGACCATCTCCGCGGCCACGGCGGGGCCCGCCCCCAGGCCCCGCACGACCCCCGCCAGGAGCGCGTGGTTCATCGCGCAGATCAGCTCGGTGTGCTCGGTGGCCAGCGCGTGGAACGGGCAGTTGCGCAGGAGCACGCGATCGCCCCGGCGCTCGGGCTCGAATCCCATCCGGGCCAGCGCGTCGCCGGCGGCCGCCAGCGGTTCGTCCTGCGGCGGCGCGGCCTGCCGCATCGTCCGCCCCAGGATCTCCCCCTCCCGGGCCGCGACCCGGCGAACGGTCGCCTTCGGGGTCTCCTGGGGCCGGCTCGTCTCCAGCGAACGGGCCAGGATGTGCCCGGCCAGCTCGGACCGGTCCTCGGGGAGACTCACGTGGAACCTGGCGCCGGATGTCCGGTACACCTTGGCAGGGCGCCCCGCGCCCCGGCCGGTCCGGCCGCTCAGCCGGCGGTAGCCGGCCTCGAGCAGCCCCCCGGCCGCCAGCCGATCGAGGTGGAACGCCGCCAGGCTCCGCGAGACCCCGCACGCCTTCGCGGCCTCGTCCCGTCCCACGGCCTCGCCCCGCCCCCGGACGTACGCGTACAGGCGTCGCCGGGACGGTTCGTCCAGCAGCGCGAGGGCCCCGAGATCGGACGAGGACGGCGCGTCCACGAGACGGATTCTAACGCCAGCGAATGTTGGCGATACGGGATCGGATCACGCCGTCGCCGAGGGCCACATCTCGATGACCATCGTCATGCGGCCGGTCGTGATCTTCGAGAAGCCGGACCCCGCAGAGTCGAACGACTGCGCGCTCACGGCGAACGAGTACTCGGTGCCCGCTCCGGGAAGGCCCCGCTCCACCCACGTCAGGCTGGTCGAGATCTGCCGGCCCTGCGAGCTCAGTGGGTAGGAGCCCGGGCGCATGCTCGGGGTGCGGTCGCCCGGGGGCGAGAAGTCCACCAACAGGAACCCGCGGTCGCCCGGCGAGGTCCGGTACTGGAAGCTCAGCGTCACCGTCACGTCCACCGCCTGCGCGTCCATGGGCGCGACCACCGACCCGAGCTTCACGCGCTTCGAGGAGCAGGGGTCGGGGATGCACTCGGCCGTGGGGCCCTTCGGGAGGTTCCGCACCAGCCGGATGGCCTCGGCGGGGGGACCCCCCAGCCCGGTGTCGACGGACCCGGGCCCGATCCTCGTCTGGCGGGCCTGGGCCGCCACCGCCAGTCCCACGGTCAGCGCGACCACCGCCAACAATGCCAGGGAACGTCGCATCGATGTCTCCTCTCCACTCGGGAACCGTCACACGTCAGACGCTCGGTCACCAATCGGATGATCCGCCCGCGGGAAGCTGATCGCCACACGGCCGTCCGGTCAGCCGTTCGAACGGGACAGCATGGCCTCGGCGGAGGGCGTCACCCGCGACCAGTCCTCCCACACCGGGTCGTAGCCCAGCTCGCGGAGCTTCCCCGCGACCTCCTGCGGCGAACGCGTGTCGGCGACCTCGAACTGCTCGGTGGCCTCGTCGGGGTGCTCGTAGCCGCCGGGATCCGTGTGCGAGCCGGCGCTGGTGTGGGTGACTCCGACCTGGAACAGCCCGTCGCGGAAGTCGGCCGCCTCGCGCGCGGAGATCACGATCCCCACGTCCGGCAGCAGCAGCCGGAGAGCGCAGATCAGCCGGACCAGCTCGCGGTCGGAGATCTCGGTCCGGGGCTGGTACCCGGCCGCGCTCGGCCGCATGCGGGGGACGCTCACCGTCACCTGGGAGCGCCAGTACCGCTTCATGAGGAACCGGGCGTGGGTCGCCACGCCCAGGGCCTCGTACCGCCAGTCGTCGTGGAGCCCGAACAGGGCCCCGATGCCGATCCGCCGCATCCCGGCCCGCGCGGCCCGCTCCGGCCCCAGCAGCCGCCACCGGAAATGGCGCTTCCGCCCGGCCAGGTGGACCCGCGCGTAGGTCTCCGGGTGATACGTCTCCTGGTAGATCACCACGCCCTCGCACCCCGCAGCGGCCAGGCGGCGGTACTCCTCCTCGCTCCACACCTGGACCTCGATCGCGAGCTGGGGGACCTCGTTCGCCAGGAGCCGGATGCGCTCCTCCAGGAACTCCACCCCGGTGAGGCGTTCGTGCTCGCCGGTGAGGAGCAGGATCGAACGGAACCCTCCGCGCACCAGATGCCGGGCCTCCTCCAGGGTCTCCTCCGGCGTGAGCGTCCTCCGCGCGATGGGCAGCTCGCGGGCGAACCCGCAGTACGCGCACGTGGTCAGGCACTCGTTCGACAGGTACAGCGGCGCGTACATGCGCATGGTCCGCCCGAAGCGTGCGATGGTCAGCCGCCGGGAAGCCCCGGCGAGGTCCTCGAGCCGCTCCCCCGCCGCGGGGGACAGCAGCGCGGCGAAGTCGTGGAGGGTCCGTTCCAGCGGGTGGGCGGCCAGGGCCGCGGCGACGCGCTGCGGCGATGCGCCGTTCGCCACGCGAAGCAGGTCGTCGAACGGGAGCCGCTCCAGCTCGTCGGCGAACGTCACGGCCGGCGCGGGGTCGGCGAAGCCGTCGCCGTGACGGTCGGCGGGGAGTTCGAGCGGCTTCAGCCCCCGCCCGCCGGTGCGGACCTCGGCCCTGCTCATGGCTCCGTCATGGCCGCATCGGCCTGCGACGTCACCAGCTTGTCCAGGAACCCGGTGAGCGGACTCGAGGCCTCGGCCCGTTCGAGCTCCGGGGCCCGTCCGGCCAGGAACGCACGCCGCCCCGCCTCGGTCCCCTGGGCGAACGCGTGAGCCATCTCCACGGGGTCGGCGGCCACGGCGATCGCGGTGTTCACCAGCACGGCGTCGCACCCCAGCTCCATGGCCTCCGCGGCGTGCGACGGCGCGCCGAGCCCGGCGTCCACCACCACCGGCACGGTGGCCTGTTCCACGATGATCTGGATGGCGTCGCGCGTCCGGACGCCCTTGTTCGAACCGATCCAGGAGCCGAGCGGCATCACCGTGGCGCACCCGGCCTCCTCCAGGCGCTTGGCCAGGACGGGGTCGGCCCCGATGTACGGCAGGACGGTGAACCCGTCCCGGACCAGGAGCTCGGCGGCCTTCAGGGTCTCCACGGGGTCCGGCAGGAGGTAGCGCGGCTCCGGGGTGACCTCGAGCTTGATCCACTCCGGGAGCCCGGCGGCGCGGGCCAGGCGGGCGATCCGGAGCGCCTCGGCAGCGTCCACCGCCCCACTGGTGTTCGGGAGGACGAGGTACCGGGCGGGGTCGACGAACTCCAGGATGTCCGGCCCGCCGGTGGCGTCGAGGTCCACCCGGCGCAGGGCCACGGTCACCATCTCGGTCCCGGAGGCGGCCAGCGCCTCGCGCATGACGTCGAACGAACCGAACTTGCCCGTGCCCACGATCAGCCGCGAGGAGAACTCACGGTCCGCGATGACCAGAGGATCGTGTGCCATTCGATGTGGGAGCGATGCTCCCCGAAACCTCCCTTCGCCCGCATTACCGGGATCAGGTCTGTCGGGTCGCCGGCACGCCAGCCGGCCTCTCAGCCCGGTTCTCCGAGCTCCCCGGTCGTCCTTCGGTTCGAGTATACGGCGGGCGTCCCCCCGCTCCGTCGTCGGCCCCTCGCCGCCCCGAACGGCGGTGGGTATGTCACGGGGAGGATCGGTGTTAGCGTCCCTCGCACCGGACACCGACCGTTGGGGGAGGGAGAGGGGTGCGTTCACGACGATCGCTTGCAGTGGCCATGTCCGCGACGGCGTTCGCCTGGATGTTGCCGGCACTCCCCCACGCGGCCGCAGCCCGGCCGTCCCGTCCCTCGGCGGCCGCCGCCGCGACGTTCAAAGTGAACTCCACCGCGGACTTCGGCGATCCCACGCCGGACGGCGTGTGCGGCAGCACGCTGGGCCAGTGCACGCTCCGTGAGGCCATCCAGGAGGCGAACGCCACGCCGGAGACGGACACGATCGCGTTCGCCATCACGGATCCGCCCCCGAAGTCGATCCGGCCGGCCACCCCGCTGCCCGCGATCACGAGCCCGGTCGTCATCGACGGCACCACCCAGCCCGGGTACCGGTCGGCTCCGATCGTCGAGCTGAACGGTGTGAACGCGGGGGCCGGGGCCGACGGCCTCCAGATCACGGCCGGATCGAGCACCGTGCGCGGACTGGTCGTCAACCGGTTCTCCGGCGACGGGATCGAGATCTCGTCCGGCGGGGGCAACACCATCGAACGGAACCGCATCGGGACGGACCTCCAGGGAGTCCTGGACGAGGGAAACGGCGGCCGCGGCATCAACATCGTCGACTCGAGCGACAACGTGGTGGGGGCGGGGGGCTTCAGCGTCGTGGACCTCGGGAACGTCATCTCGGGCAACGCCGGCGCCGGCGTCGGCATCGTGGGGACGGGGCTCGGCAACACGGTCGCCGACAACCTGATCGGGACGGACGCCACCGGCGCCCACGCCCTGGGGAACGGCGGGGACGGGGTGTTCGTCCGGGCCCGGGGCAACCGGATCGGGGACAGCTCCTTTGGCGGCAACGTCATCTCGGCGAACGGCCGGGACGGGGTCCACATCCAGTCGGGATCCGGGATCAGCGCCGACGGGAACCTGGTGCGGGACGACGACATCGGGACCGACGCGGTCCACGGGGGTCCGCTGGGGAACGGCCGGCACGGCGTGGCCATCGTGGGCGGCGCCAGCTCGACCTCCGTGGACGAGAACACCATCGCCTTCAACCTGGGTGACGGGGTGTTCATCGGCTCGGGGACCCTCAACAGGGTCTCCTTCGACCGCACCCACGACAACGGCGGGCTGGGGATCGACCTCGGCCCCGACGGCGTCACCCCGAACGACCCCGGCGACGGGGACGGGGGCGCCAACGGGCTCCAGAACTTCCCCGTGCTGACCGCCGCCACCCCGTCCGCCAACTCGTTGCAGGTGACCGGGACTCTGAACAGCGAGCCGAACACGACCTACGAGGTCGATCTGTACCTGTCACCCGCGTGCGACGGCACGAACGGCGAGGGGAGCCAGCCGACGACGGGGGCGAACGTCACCACGAACGGCTCGGGCAACGCCAGCTTCGCGGTGACGATCAACAGTCACGTGTTCGGCGGGCAGGTGGTCACGGCCACCGCCACGTCGCCGACGAAGGGGATCTCCGAGTTCTCCGCCTGCCTCGCGGTGCCGTTCGCCCACACGTTCACGGTGAACACCACCGCGGACAACGGCGACGCCACACCGGACGGCGCGTGCAACGACGGGACCGGCCACTGCTCGCTCCGGGAGGCCCTCCAGGAGGCGAACGCCGCCGCCGGCGAGGACCTCGTCGCGTTCGGCATCCCGGTGGCGGGGGTCCACACGATCACCCCGGCCGGCGCCCTCCCGCCGCTCACCGATCGGGCCACCGTGGACGGGACCACCCAGCCCGGGTTCGCCGGCACGCCGCTGATCGAGCTGAAGGGGTCCAGCGCCGGCTCGGGCGTCGACGGACTGGTCATCTCGGCGGGGCCGAGCGTGATCCGGGGGCTCGCCGTCAACCGGTTCCCGGGCGACGGCATCGAGATCTCGCAGGGCTCCGGGAACGTGATCCAGGGCAACTTCATCGGGACCGACACGTCCGGAACGACCGACCTGGGCAACAATGGGAACGGCCTCCGGGTGGGAAGTTCCGCCAACACGATCGGCGGCCAGGGCGCGGAGAACGTGATCTCGGGGAACCAGGCCAACGGCGTGCTCGTCGCCGCCAGCTCGAACTTCCTCAAGGGCAACTTCATCGGGACGGACGTCTCCGGCACGCAGCCGCTCGGCAACGCCGGCGACGGGGTGCAGATCACCTCGAACAACGTGTTCGTGGGAGGGTTCTCATCCGGACCTCCCAACGTCATCTCGGCCAACGGTGGGGACGGCGTGGAGATCAAGAGCGTGGTCTCGAGCGTGGCGGGGAACCTCATCGGGACCGACGTCGCCGGGACCGTCGACCTGGGGAACGGCGGGGACGGGGTCCGGCTGTCGGGCAGCGGCGACGCGAACTCGGTCCGCGGGAACGTGATCTCGGGCAACGGGTTCGCCGGCGTGGAGATCAGCCAGATCGTCGCGAACCCGGGGAGCACCCCGAACTCGGTCTTCGGGAACCTCATCGGGGTCTCGGCGGACGGCAGCTCGGCGCTGCCCAACCTGTTCGGCGTCCGGCTCATCGGGACCACCGACGTGGCAGTCGGATTGCCGGGCCGGCCGGGGTTCGGCAACGTGGTGTCGGGCAACTCCCTCACCGGGATCGACGTGACGGACTCCTCGGACGTGCTGGTTCAGGCCAACGTCGTGGGGCTGGGAGCCGACGGCCTCACCGCCGTCCCCAACACGCTCAACGGCATCAGCCTGTCGAACGCGTTCGACGTGACGATCGGTGAGACCGGCCAGGATCTGGGGAACGTCGTCTCCGGCAACGGGCAGTTGGGGATCCGGATCCTGAACGGATCCCACGACGTCACCCTCCTGGGCAACTTCATCGGGACCGACGCCACCGGGACCGTCGCCCGGGAGAACGCGCTGGAGGGCCTCGTGCTGTCCGACGCCCACGACAACGTCGTCGGCGGCACCACGCAGGGTGCCGGGAACGTCATCTCCGGCAACGGGGTCGACGGGCTCCAGATCCACGAGGCCGGGTCCACCGGCAACCAGGTGCTGGGCAACGTGATCGGCCTCGACGCGACCCGGACGGTGGAGCTCGGGAACGGCGAGGCCGGGGTCCACGTGTTCGCATCGGCCTCCGGCAACGTCGTGGGGGGAACAGTCCCGGGGGCGGGCAACCTGATCCGCGGGAACGGCCAGAGCGGGGTCGAGCTGGGCTCGGGGGGGACCGAGGTCCTGGGCAACCTGATCGGGCGGGCCGGGCGGGCCAGCTCGCAGCCGGTCGGGGTGTCGATCACGGGCGCCGGGAACTTCGTCGGGGGCCTGGGCCAGGGCGAGGCGAACAGCATCCTGGGCAACGGCAAGGGCGTGGTCGTCACCGGGAACTCGGCCACCGGGAACCGGATCCGGGGGAACGTGTTCTCGGGCAACACGGGACTGGCCATCGACCTGGACGGCAACGGAGTCACCAGCAACGACGACGACGACGACGTGGACACCGGACCGAACCAACGGCAGAACTTCCCCACCCTGACCGGGGCCGTGGGGAGCGCCGGGTCCACGACGGTCCAGGGGTTCATGGACGGGGCGCCCGGACAGACCATCGACCTCGACCTGTACGCCGTGGCCGTGTGCGACTCCTCCGGCCACGGCGAGGCGGACCGCTTCCTGGGGACGACGAGCACCACGACGAACGGGATCGGGATCGGGCCCATCGTGACGACCGTGGGGCCGCTCCGCCCCGGGGAGTTCGTCACGGCGACGGCCACCGACGGTTCGGGCAACACCTCGGAGTTCTCCACCTGCGTGCGGAGCCTCCAGGGCGGCGGGGGGTCGGTCTCGGCCGACTTCGACGGCGACGGCTTCGCCGACCTCGCGGTGGGGATCCCGGGCGAGGAGCCCCAGTTCTCCGCCGGGCTCGACAGCGGGGCGGTGATCGTCATCCCGGGGTCGGCTACCGGGCTCGACCCCGCGGGCGCCATCCTGCTCCAGCAGGGATCGGGCGGCGGGCCGGACTCGCCGGAGCCGGGTGACCGGTTCGGGTCGGCGCTCGCGGCCGGGGACTTCGACGGCGACGGGCTGGCCGACCTCGCGGTGGGAGCTCCGGGAGAGGACGTCGGCGCGGTGGTGGACGCCGGGGCCGTGAACGTCATCTTCGGGTCGGGTCAGGGACTCGGTGCCGGCCCGGAGCAGTTCCTCACCCAGGACACGCCGGGGATCCTCGAGACGGCCGGCAAGGGCGATGCCTTCGGCTCGGCCCTCGCCGCCGCGAACTTCGGCGTCAGCTCCGAGGTCGACCTGGCGGTGGGCGTGCCGGGCGAACGCGTCGGCACCGTGGCCGGCGCGGGCGCGGTGAACGTGATCTACGGGTCGGCCGGGGGGCTCTCGGCGACCGGCGACCAGGTGTGGACCCAGGACACCACCGGCATCGTGGACACCGCCGAGCCCGGGGACGCGTTCGGGTTCGCGCTGGCGGCGAAGAACCTCGGGAAATCGGGGCAGGCCGACCTGGCGGTGGGGGTTCCGGGAGAGGACCTGGAGGCGGCGGCCGACGCCGGCGTGGTGAACGTGATCTACGGGACCTCGGCCGGCCTGGACGCGACCGGCAACCAGCGGTGGAGCCAGAATTCGTCCGGCGTGCTCGACGACGCCGAGGCCGGGGATGGGTTCGGTTCGGCCCTCGCCGCCGGAGACATGGGCAACGGCGCCCCTCCGGACCTCGCGGTGGGCGTTCCCGGCGAGGACCTGGCCGGGTTCGGGTCGGACGACGGCGCGGTGAACGTGATCTACGGGACGACCGACGGCCTGTCGTCGGCGTCCACCCAGCTGTGGACCGAGGAGTCCCCGGGGATCCTCGGGTCCGCCGCCACCGGGAACCGGTTCGGCACCGCGCTCGCGGCGCGGAACCTCGGGAACAGCGGGGAGGCGGATCTCGCGATCGGCGTGCCCGGTGAGGATGCCGGTGCGGGGGCCGTCGACGCCGGGACCGTGAACGTGATCTACGGGACGCCCGGAGGTCTGTCCGACGCCGGGAACCAGCGGTTCCTCCAGGGCGACGCCGGCCTCCTGGACTCGCCGGAGCAGGGCGACGGCTTCGGGGCCTCGCTCACCGTGGGCAACTTCGGCAACGGTACGGAGTCGGACGTGGCCATCGGGGTGCCCGGCGAGGACGTGTCGGCCGGGGCCGTCGCCGTGGTCTTCGGAACCGCCGGTGGTCTGGACGACCCCGGCAACCAGATCCTCCGCCAGGGGGCGGCCGGGCTTCCGGAGACGAGCGAGCCCGGCGACCGGTTCGGCCAGGCGGTCGGCTGATCTACCCCGATCCCAGGTGACGCCGGAGGGCCTCGAGGCGCTCGTCCCACTCGCCGCCGACGCTCGCCATCCAGGAGACGGCCTCGCGCATGGGGGGCGGAGTCAGGCGGTAGCGAACCTCCCGGCCCTCTCGCGTGGTGGTGACCAGGCCGGCCTGGGCCAGCGCGGCGAGGTGCTTCGACACCGCCTGCCGGGTCACGGGGAGACCGGCGGCCAGCTCGGTGGCCGTGACCGGACCGGAGCGGGACAGCATCGACACCACCCGGCGGCGGGTGGGATCGGACAGGGCCTGGAACACCGCTCCCACGCGGTCGTCGGGGGCGGTCACCGCGCCACCGCCTGGAGCCCGCGGGCGGGCTCGGACGCCGGGAGCGGGGTCCACTCCCGGACCGTCAGGATCGTTCGATCGGACCGCGGCTCGAGGGTCAGCTCCACCCGGGACCCCGGTCCCGGCAACCCGCCTCCCGGTTCCTCGAACGGCCACCACCGGAACGCCAGCCGCCGGCCGGGCTCGACGGCCTCCACCACCAAGCGGCGCGAGACGCCGTCCTCGCGGGTCACCGTGCCCCGGCCGCCGGGACGGACCTCGATCTCCACTCGGCCCCCGAGCCAGGCGGACAACCGATCGGGCTCGGTGAGCGCCGACCACACCTCGACCGGAGACGCGTCCAGCGACACCTCGCGGACCACCGCGGAATCCTGGTCACCCAATTCGCGCAACCCCCCGGTTGCACCCCCACACCGCTCCGGAGTAGGATATGCAACCGAACAGTTGCACACTAGCACGACCGAGGAGGTCCCCGTGCACACGCCACCGATCGGACGCGCCGAGCCCGCCCGAGCCGAGGCCGAGGTCCTGCCGCTCGAGGAGTTCACCTACCGGCGACTGTTCGCCGAACGGATGGTGTTCCTCCGAGGGGAGATCAAGGACAGCGTCGGCGACGACATCGCCGCCCAGCTGCTGGCCCTCGACGCGGTGTCCGACGACGACATCACGCTGTTCATCGATTCCCCCGGCGGCGACATCACCGGCCTGTTCGCCATCCACGACACCATCCAGCTGATCCGGTCACGGGTCCACACGCGATGCCTGGGCATGGCGGCGTCGAGCGCCGCGGTCATCCTGGCGACCGGGACCGGCATCCGCTCGGCCACCTCCAACGCCCGCATCCTCATCCACCAGCCCCACGGTGGGTTCCAGGGCACCGCGAGGGACATCGAGATCCACGCCAAGGAGTTCGCGTTCCTCCGCCGGCGCCTCGAGGAGATCCTGGCCGAACGGACCGGCCAGCCCATCGAGCGCATCCGCGAGGACACGGACCGCGACTTCTGGCTCACGGCCGAGGCCGCCAAGGAATACGGGCTCATCGACGAGATCCTGATCCGTCGGCCCTCCCTCGCTCGAGCGACCTGAGGGAACCCCCGCCCGCCGCAGGCGGTAGACACTGGAGGCGATGACACGTCCCCTCCTGCTCCTGACGCTCCTGGTGGCCTGCTCGTCGTCGGGCCCGGCCCCGACCACTCCGGCCCCCTCGTCCCCGGTTCCCTCGCCGCCGCCGTCCCTCGCGCGGGCGTACGAACGGCCCTGCGAGGAGAGCGTGTTCGGGACGCTCGGGGCGCACTGGCGCGACCGCAGCCTGGTGGTGGGACCGATCGCGTTCGTCGGACTCCCCGCGGGCGCCGCCGAGGGCTCGCTGGGCGTCCATGGCACCCGGGCCTACCCGCAGAAGGTCCTGGCGGTGGTGGACCGCGGCGGTCCGGTCACGGTCTCGGTGGCGCCGGAGGCGAGGGCGTTCGCCGGCCTCCTCTACGACCCCCACCGCTTCCCGGACGGCCGCGTCGGCCTGGCCTCGACGGACGTGGGCGTCACGTTCCACCCCTGCGGAGGGGACCAGCGCCGCACCCAGTTCAACGGCGGCATCCTGGTGCTCCGGCCGGGGTGCGTCGTGCTCGACGTCTCGTGGCCGGACGGCCACCGGCGCGTCCCCATCCCGTTCGCCGGCGCGTCCTGCGAGTGACCTACCCGGGGGACGCCACCTCGCGGGCGATGCGCCATTCGCGGGCGGCCTTCTTCCAGTCGCCGTGCTTCCTCGACCACACGACGTCGGTGATGATCTGCACCACCCCGAGGGCCACGATCGCCGCGACGGCCCACCACGGCGTGCGCGACAGGTCGCTGTTCGACGCGACGAAGGCCAGGACGACGAACGGGGCGACCTTCGAGGCCACGGCACCGGAGGCATGCATCGCGGCCCGGGCGGTGGGCGCGGCGCGGAGGTACGTGGCGTAGTCGGTCTTCAGCCCGGGCTGGATCCGGAACGGCCCGCCGGGGAAATAGCACAGGAACCGGATGCCGACGAGGCGGCCCACCAGCCAGTGGGCCAGGTCGTGGAGCGTGACCGACAGCCCGCCGGCGGCCACCACCAGCAGGACGCCGCCGATTGCCGGGTGCGGCGGATCGGCCGCCACATCGGACGGCTGGTCGAACCCCTCCACGAGCCCCACGCCGAAGGCCGTGACGAGCGCCATGGCGACGGTTCCCACCACCAGGACGGCGTTCCCCAGCCACACGGGGAAGCGCCACCGCTTGGCGGACTGGAACGCCGCCCGGTCGATCCGGCCGGCCTGGGCGGCGTGCCGGGCGGTGAGGTCGGGGTCGAGCTTCAGCCTTCGGACGACCCGCCAGAACCCGAGGACCCGGAGGTCGTGGTCGCCCGAGGCCACGGCGGCCTCGATCCGGTCGAGCTCCGCGCCGATCTCGTCGCCAGTCTCATCCGTCATGGAGGGCGATCTTGCCACCTCGGCACCCTACAATGGGGCCGCGTCTTCCCCGCGGCCCCCCAGACGGGAACGGATGAGCCAGACGACCTCGGTCCGGGCCAGGTACCAGATCATGTCCAAGGTCGCCTCCGGCGGCATGGGCGAGGTCTACCGTGCCCGGGATTCGGTCCTGGCCCGGGACGTGGCCATCAAGGTCCTGCACCGCAACCTGGCCGGCGACCCCGGGTTCATCGAGCGGTTCCGCCGGGAGGCCCGGGCCGCGGCCCTGCTGTCACATCCGAACATCGTGGCCGTCCACGACTGGGGCTCCACCACGAACGGCACCTATTTCATGGTCATGGAGTTCGTCCGGGGCCGGAACCTCCGTGACATCCTCACGCACTACGGCCGGCTGGAGCCGCAGCAGGCCGTGGAGGTGCTCATCCAGATGCTCGCCGCCCTGGACCACGCCCATCGCCACGGGATCGTCCACCGCGACGTGAAGCCCGAGAACGTGCTGCTGACGCCGGAGGGCCACGTGAAGGTGGCCGACTTCGGCCTGGCCCGGGCGTTCGCCGAGTCCCGGGTGAGCCAGGCCCCCGGGACCGTGACCGGCACCGTGCAGTACCTGGCGCCGGAGCAGATCCAGGGCGAGCCGGCCGACCCCCGCACCGACCTGTACGCCACCGGCGTGGTGGCCTACGAGCTGCTCACCGGCCACGTGCCGTTCACCGGCGAGACCTCCCTGGCCATCGCGTACAAGCATCTGTCGGACCGGGTCCCGCCGCCGTCGAAGGACGTGCCGGAGGTCCCGCCCGCACTGGACCGCATCGTGTCCCAGGCCACCGAGAAGGAGCGGGACAAGCGACCGGGAAGCGCCGCCGAGCTCCGTGGCGCGCTCCTGGCCGCCTCGGGGTCGACGCCCTCGGCCCGCTCGATCGGCGAGCTGGTGAAGGAGCTCCCCGCCGACGCGCACTCCGAGGACGACCGGGCGTTCACGGTGACCATCCCCCAGCGGCTGTCGGTCAAGGCCCGCCGGCGGCGGCTGTGGCGCCGGATCGCCGTGTCGCTCATGGCAGTGGTCCTGCTGGCCGGTGGCGGGCTGGCGGCGTGGGCCTACGTGATCCCCCACTACACGGACGTGCCGAACGTGGTGGGCCTCACGCAGCAGACGGCGGCCGACCGCCTCGACGGCGCCGGGCTCGACGCCCAGTTCGGTCCTCCCGCCACGTCCACGACCGTCCCCGAGGGGCAGGTGGTGCAGGAGCAGCCGGCGGCCGGCGCGAAGGTCCGCAAGGGAACCGACATCGTCCTCACGGTCTCGGCGGGCCTGCCGCTCCGCAGCGTGCCGGCGGTCACGAACCAGCGGCTGGATGCGGCGCGGACGGCCCTCGAGGGCGACGGGCTGGTCGTGGACGTCCGCCACGCCTACAGCGACACCGTCCGTAAGGGCCTGGTCATCGACCAGAACCCGTCGGCCGGCCAGCGCATCCAGTTCGGCAGCGGGGTCACGATCGTCGTGAGCGACGGTAAGCAGCCCATCGAGGTCCCCAACGTGGTGGGCAAGCCCAGCGCCGACGCCCAGTCCGTGCTCGTGGCCCAGAAGTTCGAGGTGACCACCGACGAGGAGTACTCGGCCTCCGTCGGCGCCGGCGACGTGATCCGCCAGAGCCCCCGGGCCGGCACCGTCGTCCCGGTGGGGAGCTCCATCCATCTGGTCGTCTCGCTCGGACCGAAGACCTTCCCCATGCCGTCCGTGATCGGCCTGCCCTCCGACGAGGCCACCTCGAAGCTCGAGGGCATGGGCCTCCACGTCCGGGTGATCCAGATCCCCAGCTCCACCGGCGACACCGTGGTCGGTCAGACCCCCGGCGGCGGCGCCACGGTGGAGCAGGGCCAGACCGTCAGCATCTACGCCGCCTGACCCGGGTCGCCCGGACGGTGGGCGGCGTGACGCCGGTGGAGCCGTCCGCGAGACTGCGGCGGTGATCGTCGGAGCGCACATCCGCGGAGGGCTGTCCTCCGTAGTGGCGGGGGCGGCGGCCATCGGGGCCGAGGCCGTCCAGCTCTTCGCGTCGAGCCCGCGGATGTGGCGGCCCCCGGCCATCGACGACGACACGGCGGCCGCGTTCCGCCAGGAGTCCCGCGGGGCCGGCATCCGGTCCGTGTACCTGCACGCGCCGTACCTCGTGAACATCGCGTCGCCGAGCGCGGAGTTCCACCGGCGGTCCGTGGAACTCTCGCGGGCGTCGCTCGTCGCGGCAGGGGCCCTGGGCGCGGAGGGGGTGGTCGTCCACGCCGGGGCGGGCGGCCCCGGAGAGCCGGGCGAAGCACTGGCCCGGGCGGCGGCCGCACTGGAGTCGCTCGCCGAAGTGGATGCCGGCGCTCACGTCGCCGTCGAGCTCATGGCCGGGAGCCGGGGGGCCGTCGCCAGCACGGTCGAGGAGGCAGAGCGGCTGTTCGACGCAGTGCCCGGCCACGAGCGGCTCCGGCTGTGCCTCGACACCTGTCACCTGTTCGCGGCGGGGTACGCGCTCGACGAGCCGGAAGGGGTCCGTGAGTGCTTCGCGGAGCTGGGACGATCGGGCCTCGGCCCCCGGCTCGTCCTGATCCACGCGAACGACGCCGCGTTCCCCCGCGGGTCCCGCCGGGACCGCCACGCCAACATCGGCCTGGGCGAGATCGGCCGCGACGGCTTCGCCGCGATCCTGCGCCGGGACGAACTTCGCGGCTGCACCGTGCTGTGCGAAACCCCCGGCGACGAGGCGACGCGCCGCCGCGACGTCGCCACCCTCAAGGAGCTCGCAGCCGGCCACCCAAGGGCCACGCAGTGAAGGAGCACGTACGGAAGGCGAGCCCGCTCGTCAGTCACGGGCTGGAGCTGGCCCTGGTCGGCGTGGCGGCGATCTGGGGGTTCACATTCACCACGGTCAAGGAGGCTGTTGAACGCGTTCCCGTGTTCGAGTTCCTGGCCCTGCGCTTCACCCTCGCGGCGGTCGTCATGACCGCGATCTTCTGGCCCCAGGTCAGGTCGCTCGGCCGGGCGGGCTGGAAGGCCGGCGGGCTGGCGGGCGCATGTGTCCTCTGCGGCTACGCGTGCCAGACGATCGGCCTGCAGCACACGACGGCCTCGAACGCCGGCTTCGTCACCGGTCTGTTCGTCGTGATCGCCCCGGTCCTGTCCTCCCTCGTTCTCCGTCGCCGGCCCGGCGCCGGCGTCGCTGCCGGGGTCGTCCTGGCAACCGTCGGCCTGTTCCTGCTGTCCACGAAGACCGGGTTCCACCTTCGCGGGGGCGACGCGATCGTGCTCGGCGCGGCGCTGAGCTTCGCGGTCCAGATCGTGGTCCTGGCCCGCTACTCGCCCGAGCACTCCCCCGCCGGCCTCGCCACCGTCCAGATGTGGGTCACCGCGATCCCCTCGGCGGCCCTCTCCCTGACCACCGACCACATCACGGCCCCCACGTCGTCCAAGGTGGTCTGGGCGGTGATCATCACCGGATTGTTCGCGTCCGCGGCCGCCTTCCTCATCCAGACCGCGGCGCAGCGCTACGTCTCACCGTCGAGGACGGCGTTGATCCTCGTCTCCGAGCCGGTGTTCGCCGGCCTGTCCGGCGTCGTCGTCCTCGGCGAGGTCCTCTCCGGCCGCCAGTGGACGGGCGCCGCCCTCATCCTCGCCGGCATGCTGATCGCCGAGCTCACCCCCGCGCGCGACGACCCGCCCTGACGTCGATCTTCCCTCCGGCGGGGCCCGACCACCCCCCCACGATCCCGGTCCCGTCCGGCCGGAAGAACCGGTGATGGCCGAGACCGCCGAGATCACGACCTGAGAGGGCCTCGCGAGCTCCCCGGTACAGCCAAGGTGCGAAATGACCGGCGGTCATGTTCCAATGGGCGGGTCATGCCCGAGGAAGACTCCCTCGCCAAGCTGCGGGCCGCGATCGAGGCCATCGCGCCTCCCGTCGACGGCCAACTGGGCGGTGTCGAGCTCGGCGTGGAGCACCACGTGGTCGAGCAGATCGAACTGTTCCTGCCCGGGATGACCGACATGATCGGATCCCTCCTGGATGCGTTCGCCATGGACGTCCGGCCCGGCGCCGCGTTCACCGACCTCACCCTCCAGGAGCGCGGCGAGGTCTTCCGGGCCATGGCCAGCGAGGAGTCGCAGGACCTCCGGGAGGCCATCGACGCGGTGTTCGTGTTCACCCTCGGAGGCGTCTACTCCGAGACCCCCGGCGCTCCCGACGAACGACCGGCCTCCTGGGACCGGGTCGGGTTCGGCGGCCCGAGCGACGGCCATCCCGACTACCGCGAGGGGGCCTGACCACACCCATGTACGCACCGGACGTCATCGTGATCGGCGCCGGCGGCGGCGGCCCCGTCGCCGCGAAGGAATTGGCGGAGCGCGGCATCGAGGTCTTGATGCTGGAGGCCGGCCCCTGGCTCGACCCGAACGAGGACTTCTCGAACCGCGAACACGACATGCGGGCCCTGATGAACGGACGCCTCCGGTGGGGCCCGGCCGACCGCACCAAGCCGCCGTGGATCCGCCGGCGCGACGGCGCGAACCTCATCCTCCAGGCCGCCGGCGTGGGCGGCACCACGCTGCACTACAACGGCATCTCGCCCAGGGCGTTCGTCCCGAACGTCGACCAGAAGTGGCCGGTCGAATACGGCGACCTCGTCCCGTGGTACGAGCGGGTCGAGGAGTTCCTCCCGGTCAGCCTGGTCCGCGACCTGGCCACGAAGGACGCGCTGTTCGCCGAGGGGTGCGAGGCAATCGGACTCAGCCGATCCGAGGGTCGCGACATCTCGGGGCCCGTGTGGCGGCCCTGCCACAACGCGATCCTCCCGATCGCCGACATGCCGGACGGCATCGACCTCCGCTCCCCCGACGTCCAGGGGTGCACGATGTGCGGCCACTGCCTGGATGGGTGCCGCAACCCCGTCGCCGCGCCGCTCGAGCGCAAGGCGAAGCGGGCCACGAACGTCAGCTACGTCCCCGCCGCCGTCGCCACCGGCAACTGCCGGATCGTGCCGAACGCGTTCGCCACGGCGATCCTGTTCGAACCGGGGACGAACGACCGGCCGGCCCGCGCCCGCGGCGTCCGGTGGCGCGACACCGAGACCGGCGAGACCCACGAGGCGGAGGCGAAGGTCGTGGTCATGGCCGGCGGGTCCATCGAGAACCCGCGGCTGTGGCTGAACTCCGACCTGCCGAACACGAACGACGCGGTGGGCCGGCGGCTCACCACCCACCTCCAGGACATCGTCACCGGCTTCTACGACCGCGAGGTCCATCCCGACCGGGGCCAGGTCACCATGGCCCGCGCCGACTTCCCCGGCTACGGCACCGTGTTCGTCCAGGGGTACGGGCCCCAGGCGTTCTCGATCGCGGTGGCCGGCGCCGGCACCGGCTTCTGGGACCGGACCCCAGAGGACGAGCCGTGGGACACCGAGGGCCGCTTCTGGGGCGAGGAGGCCCAGCGCAAGCTGGGCGAGTACCACCGGTCCCTCAGCGTGGTGCTCTCGACGAACGACGAGTCACACCCCGACAACCGCGTGATGCTGGCCGACGACTGGCCGCCCGACGAGCACGGCCCCGTCCCGAAGGTCATCTACCACGCCACGCCGGCGTCCCAGGAGCGTCAGGACTGGCTGGCCCGCAAGGCGGTCGAGATCCTGTGCGCCGCCGGGGCCCGGGAGACCCACCGGTCGAACATCCGGACCAGCGTCCTGTTGACCCACATCATGGGCACCATGCGCATGGGTGCCGACCCCGCCACCAGCGTCATCGACGCCGGATGCGAGGCCCACGAGGTCGAGCGCCTGTTCGTCGCCGACAGCTCCGTGATCCCCGGCGTCGGCGGCGCCAACCCCACCCTCACCGCCCAGGCCCTCTCGGCCCGAACGGCCGACACCATCGCCCGGCGCTACTTCGCCTGACCGACCTCACCCGCCGGGCGCACTCCGCGGCGCCGGGCCACCAGGGCGATCGCCACGATGACCGCGAGGCCCGCGAACAACGAGAACACGACCAGCCACGGCGACAATGGCCGATGGAGGCCGGTGACGCCCTCCGGGAGGCCGAGCGCCGCCGGGTCGACGTCGCCCTCGACGGGGGCGGAGCAGCTGAACGCGCTCAGATGGCCGTCCAACCGGGATGCGAACACCGTGTACCGGCGGTCCACCACGAAGCGGACGCCGCAGTCTCCGCCGCCGAAGCCCGTGTGGACGTCGATCGATGCGATTCGCTCGCCCTTGTAGACCGTGTCGACGTCGAAGTTCACGACCCGGTCGCGCGGCCCATCGGTGATTCGCGCAACCGTTCCCGTGAACACGGCGTTCGCGCCCTGCGCGCGTTCCCTTGGCGTGGAGGGCGCGCACGAGCACGCCCATGCCGTGCGCGAAGCCACCGGCACCAGGGCCGCGGCGAGGAGCACCCCGCCGATCAGGGTGCGGACGCGCATCTCCATCCGACGTCCCGGCATGGCCGGCCGGTTCCGGTGCCGGTTACGGCTCGAGCTCGGCGCGGGGGCCCTCCTGGTAGGAGTACCGCTCTTCGGGCCAGGGATCGGCGTGGACGTGGTAGCCCCGGACCTCCCAGAACCCCCGCCGGTTGTGGTCGGCGAACTCCAGGCCCCGGAGCCACTTCGCGCTCTTCCAGGCGTATCGCTGGGGGACCACCAGCCGCAGGGGGTACCCGTGCTCGGGCGTCAACGGCTCACCGCCGTGGGCCCACGCCACCAGGACGTCGTCCTCCATCATGGCCTCCAGCGACAGGTTCGACGTGTAGCCGTAGTCGCAGTGGGTGATGACCCACTTCGCCTCGGGCTTCGGCTCTGCCCGCTCGAGGAGGGTTCGGAAGGAGACCCCCGTCCACGTGTTCTCGAGCGTGGTCCATCCCGTGACGCAGTGCATGTCGGCCTGCACGTCCACGTTCGGCAGGGCCTTCAGCTCGGCGTAGGTCAACGTGAACGGGTTCGCCACCAGCCCGTCGACCGTGAGGTCCCACTCGGCCTCGTCGAACTTCGGGATGGGTCCGTAGTGCAGCACCGGCCATCCCTTCACCAGCCGGTTCCCGGGTGGCACCCGACGGGCGACCTCCTCCGGGACCTTCGGGCCGAACAGCTTCATGCGCCCTCCTCCTCCGTCACGTCGCCACGTGGCGGGAGCACGTCGACCACGCGGCGCCAGGCGCCCAGGGCGCCGTCGACGTCGGCGTCGCCGATGTTCACGTGGGTCAGCATCCGGATCTTTCCGGCCACCATCGTCACCAGCACTCCCTCGGCGGCGAGGCGCTCCCGGATGTCCAGTACGTCGTAGCCGGCGTTCGTGACGTCCACGAACAGCATGTTGGTCTCCACCCGCTCCGGGTCGATCGCCCCGGGCAGCAGCTCGGCCACGCCCGCGGCCAGGCGCCGGGCCCTCGCGTGGTCCTCGTGCAGCCGCTTCGGCCCCTCCTCCAGCGCGATCAAGCCGGCGGCGGCCATGATCCCGGCCTGCCGCCAGGCCCCGCCGAACAGGATCTTCAGCCGCCGGGCCTCCCGGATGAACTCGCGATCGCCCACGAGGACCGACCCGATCGGCGCGCCGAGACCCTTCGACAGGCAGAACATCATGGCCTCGACCTCGCCCGCGTAGTCGGCCACGTCCGCCCCCGTCACCGCGCACGCGTTGAAGATCCGCGCGCCGTCCAGGTACAGCGGCACGCCTCGATCGGCGCACACCTTGTGGATCGAACGGACGTCGTCCACGGGCATCGCCGTCCCGCCGCCGAGCTGGTGCGTGTTCTCCAGGCACACCAGATCGACCACGTCCACGTCGTAGGGATCAGGCTCGAGCGCGGTCGCGACCTGCTCCGCGTTCAGCATGGCCCGGTCGTCGCCGCGGAGCCGGAGGAATGCGACCCCGGACAGCACGGCGGCCGAGGCCACCTCGCTCCCGCCGGCGTGCGACTTCGCTTCGCACACGACGAACCGCCCCGACCGCGTCAGCGCGTGCACGGCGATCTGCGTGCACATCGTCCCCGTGGGCAGGTACGCGGCGGCCTCCCGGCCGGTGAGCTCGGCGACGCGGTCCTGGAGGCGGTTCACCGTGGGGTCGTCGCCGTACCAGTCGTCGCCGACCTCGGCCTCGGCCATGGCCCGGCGCATGGCCTCGCTGGGCTTCGTGACGGTGTCCGAACGGAGGTCGATGGGCGCTGTCATGGCTGCCTTCCGGTGAGGTCGGGGACCGAGCGGCCAGTATATTGGCGCCCGTGCCGGGCCACGTCGCACTCCCCCACCGATGCGCATCCTGATCGCCGGCACCGGCGGCGTGGGCGGCTACTACGGAGCCCGTCTGGCCGCCGGGGGGCACGACGTGGAGTTCCTGGCCCGGGGGCCGATGCTGGAGGCACTCCGAACGAACGGCCTCGAGCTCCGGGCGGACCTCGGCGACCTCCGGCTGGAGCACGTGCACGCCACCGATCGCGTCGACCACGACGTCCCGGCCGAGGCCGTCCTGTTCGTGGTGAAGAGCTACGACAACGCCGAGGCCGCCGACGCCATCGCCCCCGCCGTGGCCGAGGACACCATCGTGTGCTCGCTGCAGAACGGCGTGGACAACGAGGCCTTCCTCATGGAGCGGTTCCCCCGGGCCACGGTCCTCGGGGGGACCAGCCGCATCGAGGCGTTCGTGGCGGAGCCGGGCGTGATCGAACAGCGGGGCCGGCAGTCCGAGGTCACGCTCGGCGCCTTCACCGTGGACGAACGCCCCGCGGCGGCGCACCTCGGCGCCGCGTTCGACAAGGCGGGGGTCCCCGTCACCCTGGCCGCCGACATCCACAGCGCCCTGTGGCAGAAGCTCGTCGTGATCTCCGGCCTGGGCGGGATCACGGCGTTCGCCAGGAAGACCATCGGCGAGGTCCTGGCCGACGAGGACCTCCGGACGATGCTCCGAGCCCTCCTCGACGAGACCGAGGCCGTGGCCCGGGCCAGCGAGATCGCGGTTCCCGACGGCATCGCGGACGTGGTGTTCGCCTATGCCCAGAACAGCCTGGACCCGAGCTTCCTGTCGTCGATGGCCCGGGACGCGCTCCGCGGACGGCCCCTCGAGGTCGAGTCGCTGAACGGCGCCGTGGTCCGGTACGGCGCCGCCGCGGGCGTCCCCATCCCGGCGAACGGGCGGGTGGTGGACGAGCTGCTGCCGCTGCACCGGGCCGCGATGGCGGGACGGGCCGGCTAGGGCCGGTCCTCACGCGTCGCGCCGGCCAGATACCCGTACCTGGTCCGGAAATCCTCCGGGGACGTGCCGGCGGCCTCGGCCAACTTGGACAGCACGGTGGGGTCCCCGAGGTCCTCGGCCTTCAGCCTGATCATGTACTCGCGGGCCACCCGGTAGGAGTGGCTGTCGACGTTCACCTCGCGGACCCGGACGCGGCCGGTCTCGGGGTCGGAGAACGAGCCGAACGGCAGCGCCTCCATGTGCCCCTCCCGGATCGTGATCATGGCCCCGGGCTCGTCGCGGCTCTCCCCGATGGCGTCGCGGAGGTACTCCACCGCGCCGTATCCCAGATCGCGGGTGTACTCGATGTCGAACGGGATGGGCGGCGCGCACCGCAGCTCGTAGCCGATGTTCGTGCCCTCCACCGTGACCTTGCGCCCCCGGGAGCGGAACCGCTCCCTGACCAGCTTGGCCAGGACCCGGTGGAGCTCCAGCTCGGCCAGGCGGATGTGCCCGTGCTCGTCGAGCTGCACCTCGGGCATGGCCGTGGCCAGGTCCTCCTCACGAAGCCGGAGCCCGATGCCCTCCGCCAGGACCACCACGCCGAACGGCCGCCCGTGCACGATCCGCTTCAGCATGGTGGTCTCCACCAGGTCCACCAGGTGGCCCAGCGCGATGGGCCGGTCCGGCGGGAACTCCTCGGCGATCACCGAGAGCGTGGCGCCGGCGGCCTTCCCGATCCCCAGGGCCAGGTGGCCGGCGGACCGGCCCATCGCCACCACCAGGTACCACCGCTGGGTGGTGATGGCGTCGGTCATGAGATTGTTCACGAGCTCCACGCCGGTGTGCCGGGCCGTCTCGAACCCGAACGTGGGCATCCCCCCCGGCAGCGGGAGGTCGTTGTCGATGGTCTTCGGCACGTGCGCCACCCGCAGCGACCCCCCGGCCGCATTCGCCACGGCCTGGGCCGAGAAGGCCGTGTCGTCCCCGCCGATCGTCACCAGGGCCCCCAGCCCCAGGTCGTCCAGGGCCCGGAGGCAGTTGTGCAGGCGCCACTCGGGATCGGCCGCGCCTTCGTCTCGGATGGTCGGGTTGGCCCGCGACGTCCGCAGGATCGAACCGCCCATGACGTGGATGCGTGAGACGTCGGTGATGCCGAGCGGCTGGGTCCCCACGGTGGACCCCTTGATCAGGTGGTCGAACCCGTCGAGGATCCCGACGACCTCCCATCCCGAGTTCACGGCCTCGATCGTGGCGGCCGAGATGACGGAGTTCATCCCGGGTGCGGGACCGCCCCCGCACAGGATCCCCACCCGCATCGTCCCCGACGTCATTGCCTCGTCATCCTCCCGGGTCGCCACGTGACCGTCCCATCGTTCCAGGGAGCCGCCGCGCCAGCAACGCGGCCCGGCCCCCGAACACCGGGCCGGACGTCCGGTACGCTCCGGCGGTCATGGCGCACGTCCTGGGGATCGACTCCGGCACCACCGGCGTGACCGCGCTGGTGCTGGACGACTCGGGGGGCGTGGCGGCGAAGGGCTACCGCGAGTTCCCGCAATCGTTCCCCCACCCCGGCTGGGTGGAGCACGATCCCGAGGAGTGGTGGCGGGCCCTGTCCGCGGCCTGTGTGGAGGCCCTGTCCATGGCCGGCATCCAGGCGGCCCACCTGTCCGCCGTGGGCATCACGAACCAGCGCGAGACCACCCTGCTGTGGGACCGCGAGACCCTCCGGCCGGTCCACCCGGCCATCGTGTGGCAGGACCGCCGGACGTCCGAGCTGTGCGACACCCTCCGGGCGGAAGGGCTCGAGCCCCACGTCCGGGAGCGCACCGGCCTGGTCATCGACCCCTACTTCTCCGCCACGAAGCTCCACTGGCTCCTGGAGCACGTCGACGGGGTCCGCGACGCCGCCCGGGCCGGCCGGCTGGCGTTCGGGACGCCCGACTCCTACGTCCTGGCCCGGCTCACCGGGGGGCGGGTCCACGCCACCGACCACACGAACGCCTCCCGGACCATGCTGTACGACATCCGGGACCTGGCCTGGGACGGCGCGCTGCTGGAGCGCCTCGGCATCCCCCGGAAGGTCCTGCCCGAGGTGCGCCCCTCGTCCGGCCGGTTCGGCATGACCGATCCCGGCGCGTTCTTCGGGGCCGAGGTCCCCGTGGCGGGCATCGCCGGCGACCAGCAGGCCGCCCTGTTCGGCCAGGCGTGCTTCGAGGCCGGATCCATCAAGAACACGTACGGGACGGGGTCGTTCGTGCTGATGCACACCGGGACCTCCGCGCCGACGTCGGAGGCCGGCCTCATCACGACGATCGCCGCCACGTCGCCCGAGGAGGTCCCCTACGCGCTGGAGGGGTCGATCTTCGTCACCGGCTCGGCCGTGCAGTGGCTCCGCGACGGCCTGGGCATCATCGAACGGTCGGCCGACGTGGAGGCGCTCGCGGCGTCGGTGCCGGACACGGGCGACGTGTACTTCGTGCCGGCCCTGGCCGGCCTGGGGGCGCCGCACTGGGACCCCTACGCCCGGGGGGCCATCGTGGGCCTGACCAGGGGGACCACCGCCGCCCACGTGGCCCGGGCCACGCTGGAGGCCATCGCGTTCCAGACCCGCGACGTGGTCGACGCCATGCGGAACGACGCGGGGCTCGAGGTGAGGGAGCTGAAGGCCGACGGCGGAGCCAGCGCCGACGGCCTGCTGATGCAGCTCCAGGCCGACGTCCTCGGCGTCCCGGTGCGCCGGCCCAGGATCAGCGAGACCACCGCCCTCGGCGCGGCATACCTGGCGGGGCTGGGGGTCGGGGTGTGGGCCTCCCGCGAGGAGGTCGCCCGCCACTGGCAGCTGGACCGGGAGTTCTCCCCCCAGGAGGATCCCACCATCGAGGGGCGCTACGCCAGGTGGCGGAAGGCCGTCGAACGGTCCCTGCGGTGGGCCGCCGGCTGACGGATCTCCCCGCAGTCCTGGGTGTTCGTCCGGGGCAAGCAAGGCGAGGGTTATTGTCACTCCGGGACGGTTTCCGCCCGTTTAGGACAGCCGTGTCACGGGTAGCTCAAACGCGCAGCTGTTCGTCGGCCGCGCGAACGCTCAGGCTCGTCCTTCGGCCGCGGCCACGAGGAGGCGAGCTGGATGGTCCGTTGTCCGGTCTGTGAGTCCGCTCGTGTCGTGGTCGTCCTCACAGCCAAGCGCCGCGCCTACTGCGTGAAGTGCTCGTCGAAATGGATCCAGGACGGCGACGTCCAGCGAGCGGTGCAGCCCGGGGTCCCCGCTGCCCCGGTGGGCGTCAGCCCCCCGCTGCTGGCCCGCTGAGGCCGGCGAACCCGCTCAGCCCCGGTCCGGGCCGTCGGAGGCTCCGGCGGGCTCCGATTCGATCACCCGAACGCTGGCGACCTCGTCCTCGGCCGAGATCTCGGCCGGCGGCGTAGCCTCGGTGCTCGAGGCCGGCGGCTCCGGCGGCTGCCCCTTCGAGGACTGGGCGGCTCCGGCGGCGGCCAGCCGTTCCGCCTCCTGCCTGGCGAGCTCGGCCTTCACCCTGGACGCGTACTCGTCCACGTACTCCTGCCCGGTGATCATCATGATCTCGTACATGATCTCGTCGGTGGCGGAACGCAGGACGAACCGGTCGCGGTCCTGGCCGGCGAACCGGTCGAACGACAGCGGCTTGCCGAACACGATCTGCACCCGGCCCGACATCTTCGGCATCCGCCGCTCGGGGGGCTGGAGCTCGCGGGTGCCGAACACGCCCACGGGGATCACCGGGCAGCTGGCCAGGAGGGCCATCCGGGCCACGCCGGTCTTGCCACGGTACAGGCGGCCGTCCGGGCTCCGGGTCCCCTCCGGGTAGATCCCCACGGCCAGGCCCCTCTTCATCTCACGGACCCCGGCCTGGATGGCGGCCTCCCCGGCGGTGCCGCCCTCCCGCTTCACCGGGATCACGTTCGTCATCTTGAAGAACCACCGGGTCTTCGCGCTGTCGAAGTAGTCGGACTTGCCGAGGTACACCACCCGACGCTTCAGGACGAGCGGGATGAACAGGCTGTCCATGAACGAGACGTGGTTCGCGGCAAGGATCACCGGACCCTCCGCGGGCACGTTCTCCAGGCCCCTCGCCTTCGGCCGGTACAGCACCTTGAGCAGGGGGCCCAGGAAGATGTGCTTCATCAGCCAGTAGAACACCGCTTCCTCACCCCAGATCTGCGGCTCGCTGGTCCAACTACACTACACGTTGGACCCCCACCCGGCGTGAAGGTTTCACGATCGGCACGGGTTCCGAAAGGCGCGGATGCTGGCCGAATGGGGCTTCCTGGAGTGGGCGTTCACGGTGGCGCTCGTGGTCCTGGTGGGCGCCGCCGCCGTGATCGGCCTGTTCGTGGTGGCGCAGCTGTTCCGCAACCCCGGCCGCAAGAGCCGCCCGGTCCGCTGACGGGGGCGTAGGCTTCGCCCGTGGGCATCGTGACGGTGTCCCGGCAGTACGGGGCGGGAGGGCTCAGCGTGGGCCCGGCCCTGGCCGATGCGCTGGGGTACCGGTTCGCCGACCGCGAGGTCGTGGAGCAGGCCGCGGCCCGGGTCGGGCTCGACCCCGACCTGGCCGAACACCTCGACGAACGGGTCCCCGCGCTGGTGGAGAAGGTGGGGCTGGCGCTCGCCGCCGCGAGCCCGGAGTTCGGGCTGGTGGCCCCGCCGGCCGCCGACGACCGTCTCCTGGCGGACGGCGTCCGCCAGGTCATCGAGGCCATGGCCGAGGCCGGCGGATTCGTCGTGGTGGGCCGCGGCGGCCAGGTCATCCTGGGGGATCGCCCCGACGCCTGCCATCTCCAGCTGGTGGCCCGTCTCGGGGACCGGGCGGCCCGGATCGCACGCTCCCAGAGCCGTTCGGTGGACGAGGCCCGGGAGGCCTGCCGCCGGGTGGACGCGGATCGGGCCGGGTACGTCCGACGGTTCCACGGCGCGGACATCCGGGATCCACTCCTCTACGATGCCGTGCTCAACACCTCCCGGCTGGGGATCGAGGGTGCGGTGAGGGCCGCGGTGGCCGTGGTCCGGGCGCGCCTCGGACTCGCCGGGAACTCCTGAGTCCGGCCGCTACGGAAGGGTCAGGTCCACCACCAGCGGGAGGTGGTCAGAGGCGCCCTCGGCCTTCGGTCCCCCGACGACCTCGGCGCCGGCCACCCGGACGTGCTCCGACACGAACAGGTAGTCGATCCGCGCGGTGGGGTCGTGCGCCGGGAAGGTCAGGCCGGACCGGTCGGAGCCGGGTGGGGAATCATCCGACGCGCGGGCCCAGGCGTCCCAGAACCGCTCCCCGATCCACCGCACGGCCGGCGAGCCCGGTCCCTCGTTGAAGTCGCCCCCCGCGAGGAGGGGCCCCGGCAACCCGACGAGGAGATCGGTGAGCTCCACGGCGTGCCGGCGGCGTTCCTCCCCCGCCAGCCCCAGGTGCACGGAGAGGGCCCACACGCGGTACCCGGACCGGCCCACCTGGGCCACCAGCGCCCCCCGCGGGGAGAACCTCCGGGAGTTCGCGAATCGATGGAGGCGGAACGACACCACCCGCCACGGCGGTCGGACCAGCACCGCGTTGCGGACCGTCCGCGCCAGCGGGAGGAACCCCGGCGGCGCGGTCTCCATGCCCATGGCCCGGCCGAACCGGCGGAGGCGCCGGCGGGTGCCGGCCTCGGTGATCAGCGCGAGATTCGGCTCCGCGGCGGCGACGGCCGCCGCGGCCACCTCGACCCCCGCGCGGAACCCCTTGGCGTTGTAGACCAGCACCCGGAGGTCCATCGCGGCGCGAGCGTACCCCGGGTCGCGCCGCCGGACCGCGCGGGATCGGCCCGGGATCAGCGCGGGATCAGCCCAGGATCGGCGCCAGGACGTCCTCGATGGTCGGCGAGCCCTCGACCTCGTCGAGCTCGTAGGTGACGCGCACGGCGGGCTTCGACAGCTCGATGAGGTGCCGGAGGTCGATGGGGGTGGCGATCACCACCAGGTCGCAGTCGGCCTGGTCGATGATCTGCCGCATCTCCCCCAGCTGCTCCGACGAGTACCCCATGGCCGGCAGGACGGGCCCGACGTCGTACTTCTCGTAGGTGCCGCGGAGCGTGCCGGTGGCGTACGGCCTCGGGTCCACGATCTCCGCCCCGGCACGGCGGGCGGCCACCACGCCGGCCCCGTACTTCATGTCGCCGTGGGTGAGCGTGGGGCCGTCCTCCACCACGATCACGCGCTTTCCCGCCAGGGCCCGGGGGTCGTCCACCGTCACGGGGCTGTTGGCCAGGATCACGATGGCTCCCGGGTTCGCCCCGGAGATATTGCCCTGCACCGCCGCGAGCTGCTCCGGCGACGCGGAGTCCACCTTGTTGATCACGATGACGTCGGCCATCCGGAGGTTGGCCTCGCCCGGGTGGTACGTGACCTCGTGTCCCGCCCGCAGCGGGTCGGCCACCACGATGTGCACGTCGGGGCGGTAGAACGGCAGGTCGTTGTTGCCGCCGTCCCACAGCAGCACGTCGCACTCCCGCTGCGCCTGCTCGAGGATCGCGCCGTAGTCCACCCCGGCGAACACGACGCTCCCGGCCTTGAGGTGGTGTTCGTACTCCTCGCGCTCTTCCACCGTTGTGTTCGCGGCGTCGAGGTCGTCGAACGTCGCGAACCGCTGGACGCGCTGGGCGGTGAGGTCGCCGTACGGCATGGGGTGGCGGACGACGACCGGCACCTTCCCCGCGGACCGGATGGCCTCCGCGACCCTGCGGGTGGTCTGGCTCTTGCCCGAGCCCGTCCGCACCGCGCAGACCGCCACCACCGGCACCTCGGCCCGGAGCATCGTCGCGTTCGGCCCCAGGAGCACGAAGCTGGCCCCGGCCGCGAGGACCTGCGAGCCCCGGTGCATGACGTACTCGTGGGAGACGTCGGAGTAGGAGAACACCACGTCGTCCACGGCCCGGTCGTGGATCAGCCGAGCCAGCTCGGACTCGAGGTAGATTGGGATCCCGTTCGGGTAGCGCTCACCCGCCAGCGTGGCCGGGTACGTGCGGTCCTCGATGAACGGGATCTGGGTCGCGGTGAATGCCACCACCTCCGTCCCGGGGTCGTCCCGGTAGACGGTGTTGAAGTTGTGGAAGTCGCGCCCTGCCGCTCCCATGATCAGCACTCGGCGTGGCGTGGCCATGTCCTCCCCTTCCAGGTCGTCGAGTCACCGGCGCGCCACCGGCGGCGGGCCGGTCCCCCCGGCGCACGACGAGGGTAACGGGACGGGACCACTCTGACCAGCGCCGGAACGCGATCCCCGGGGCCCGGCCGAGCCCCGGTGAGGAGCGGCCCGGTGAGGAGGGCTACCTCCCGGCCGGGTCCTCGGCCATCCGGGGGGCGGCCCCCTCCAGGCGGGTCCCCACGCCGCCCGACCCGCCCTCCCACGCCGGCGGGGTCACCGCCACCGGCAGGCTGAACGAGAACGTGGACCCGTTCCCCGGGCTCGAGACCACCCACAGTCGGCCGCGCATGGCCTCCACCAGCCGCCGGGCGATGTACAGGCCGAGGCCCGTCCCCCCGGTCCGGCGGGTCATGTGCCCCTCCACCCGGTGGAACCGTTCGAACACGCGGTCCTGCTCGGAGACCGGGATCCCGTCGCCCTCGTCGCGCACCGAGACGATGGCCAGCTCCCCGGCCTGGGCCACGGTGAGCTCCACCGGGGTGTCGGGCTGGGAGTACTTCAGCGCGTTCGACAGCAGGTTCGACACCACCTGGCTCACCCGGAACGGATCGGCGTGCACGAACACCGGCCCGGCGGGCGCCCGCAGGTGGACGGTCCGGTCGGGCTGGTGCTGGGCGAACTCCGCGATCTGCTCGCGAACCAGTGCGGCCACCTCGACGCTCCGGCTGTCCACGGGGACGGACCCGCCCTCGATGCGGGAGACCTCGAGCAGGTCCGTGATGAGCCGCTCCAGCCGGCTGACCTGGTTCTGCATGATCCGGTAGTACTCCTGGCGGGAGGTCCGGTCTTCGTCCCCCGTGCCCGCGAGCAGGGTCGCCAGGAAGCCCTTCAGGGGAGTGAGCGGGGTCCGGAGCTCGTGCGACACGGTGGCGACGAAGTCGCCCTTCAGGCGGTCCGACTCGAGCTCGGCGGTGATGTCGCGGGCCACGACGACCTCGGCCTTCAGGCTGCCGTCGCGGTCGCGGATGGGGCTCCGGCTGTAGCGGATCCACCGCTCCGTGCGGTCCGGGCGGATCAGGAGGATGTCCCCGGCTCCCTCCGGCTCCGCGTCGCCGTAGGTGCGGTGGGCCTCCTGGCCGAACATGTCCGCCCACGTCCTTCCCACCGCCTCGGCCGCCGGGGAACCCGTGATGTGCTCCATGGCCGGGTTCCAGGACTCGATGACCCGGTCCGTGGACAGCACGAAGATGCCGTCGGAGGTGTGGCCGATGATGTCGGCGAGCTGGGTCCGCTGCTCGACCGTCTCGGAGAACAACCGCTGGTTGATGAGCCGCACCCGGATCTGCGAGCCCAGCGCGTCGAGCAGCGAGCGCTCCGAGGAGGTGAGCTCCTCGCGCCGGTACACGGCGAGGACCGCGTGGACGTCCCCGGGGCCGCCCACCACCGCGACCTGGGGCGAGATCCCGTCCCGGACCGGGACATAGGCCTGGGGCTGGTGTCCGGCGCCGGGATGGGGCCCGGCCACCAGCGAGTGGGCCCCGGACTCGTCGTAGATCGTGACCGCGTCCCCGTCGACCACCACGAGCTCGGCGGCCTGGGCCTCGAGGAGCTCCTCCACGAGGGCCAGGAAGGGCCGGAAGGTGGTGGCGTCGAGGGGGCCGGCCAGGGCCCGGCCGGCCTCGTACAGGATCGTCATGCGGTCGCGCTCCCGCATCCCCTGCAGCCAGGCCCGGTAGGCCGAGTACGACAGCAGGAGCGGGACCACCAGCAGGGGGAGGCCGGCCCTGGCCTCCACCCACACCACCGCGCCGGTGATGCCCATGGCCATGTTCCCGGCCCAGTGGAGCAGGTTCGGCCCGAGCGAGGGAGTGACCACCTTGGGCCAGGGCTTGCCCTCGACGAACGCGATGACCAGGGCGGTGAGGCCCGCGTTCGTGAAGAAGCACGCGGCCATGGCGACGGTCGCCTTGAGCCACGTGATGGGATCGATGACCGCACCCGGATGCATGGCCCCGAACACCACCTCCGCCACCGTCACGGCAAAGCAGAACTGGCCGACGTTGAACGCGATCTTGACCAGGTTTCGCCGGCGGACCGCCTGACCCACCACCGAGCCCACACCGACGGCCAGCGTCAGCACGCCGGGGTGGGGGTCGGAGCCACTCATCAACAGGAGGAGGCCCGCCATCCACAGCGCGTCCGACAGCGTGAGCAGCAGGATCTCGGTCCGGTGGCGGACCGAGAGCGGGAACAGCTCCACCACCGAGATGGCCGCGGCCAGGCCCAGGAAGCTGCCCACCAGCCCCATGTCCCAGGACGCCATGACCGGGAACCGGACGGCCACGCTGGCAGTGCCGGCCACGATCACCGCGGCGATCAGCAGCCTGGCGGGGCGAGGAAGTGAGATTCGTTCGCTCACGTGCGCGCTCTCTTCAGATGGGTCCGGGGGCCCCGTGGGACCCCCGGAATTGTCATATCGGCACCGCTGGAGTGTTTCCTAACCCCACGCGTTGGCGCCCCACCCGTTGGCGCCCCAGGCATTGGCACCCCACGCGTTCGCGCCCCAGCCGTTCGCGCCCCACGCGTTGGCGCCCCAGCCGTTGGCACCCCACGCGTTCGCGCCCCACGCGTTGGCACCCCAGCCGTTGGCGCCCCACGCGTTGGCCGACCAGGACATCCCGCCCCACGCGTTGGCGCCCCAGCCGTTGGCACCCCACGCGTTCGCGCCCCAGCCGTTGGCACCCCACGCGTTCGCGCCCCAGCCGTTGGCACCCCAGCCGTTCGCGCCCCACCCGTTCGCATACCAGCTGTCGGTCTGTCCGAGCACATCGATCTCGCCGACCACGAGCTCCGGGACCCCGTCGCCGTTCAGGTCGGCGTAGACGTGCGCGGATCCCCGGGACGCCTCCAGCGACCCAAGGCCGGTGGAGGGCACCAGGCCCCGGTTCGCCGGCGTGAGCGCGTACGTCCCGAGCTTGGCCGCACCGACCGCGCCATCGACCTGCAGGAAGCCCGCGCCGGACCCCGTGGCCGGCATGTTCGTCCCGGGCATCAGCATGATGTTCTTGTCCGCCGTCCCCATCAGTGCCGCCTTGGCCACGTCGGGGGTCAGGGACGGGTTGGACTGGAACATCAGCGCGGCCGTTCCGGAGACGATGGCCGCGGCCTGGGAGGTGCCCGTCCCCTTGAAGTAGTTCGTGTCGACCACGGCGAGCGGGTGCTGCTGGTCGAGGACCGAGTTGACGTCGCGGTCCGACAGCAGCGAGATCCCGGGCGCCACGATGTCGGGCTTGGAGAACCCATCCTGGGTCGGGCCGCGGCTGGAGAAGTCGGGCACGATGTCGTCGCCCTTGGTCACCGTTCCCATCAGGGCCGCCACGCCGACGGTCATCACGTAGGGATCGTCGCCGGGCTTGGTGACGGCCCCCGCGTTGGGGCCGACGTTCCCCGCCGACACCACCACGAACAGTCCCGAGAACCAGGCCCGCTCCACCGCGTAGTCGAGGGGGTCGATCGAGTAGGGCTGCCTGGAGTCCGTGCCGAACGACAGGTTGACCACCCGGATGTTGTAGTCGGCCTTGTGGGCCACGACCCATTGCAGGGCCGCGATGACCACGGACACGTCGGTGGACCCGTCGTAGCCCGCCACCTTCACCGAAATCAGGCTGGCGTGGGGAGCGACGCCGCCGTATATGGCGTTCGTCGCCCCCGTGGGGTCACCGGCGATCAGGCCGGCCAGGTGAGTGCCGTGGCCGAACCGATCCATGCCGTCCCGCTCGCCCGAGAAGTCGACCAGTGCCACGACCCGGTTCTTCAGGCCGGTCGTGGGCACCACGCCGGTGTCGATGAGGGCAACCCCAACACCGTCGCCGAGGTAAGAGTTCTGAGCGGACCCGAGCTTGGTGTCCTGCTTCCAGACGGTGTTCGGGCCCTGGTCGTCGTACTTGCCGATCCCGTATCCCTGGGTGGTGAGTCTCGCGTCGCCCCACACCTTCCACACCGCGGACGATCCGGCCAGCCGGTCCAGGGAGCGGGCCGGCACCCGAGCAGCGAAGCTCCCCACGATCCCCAGCTCGCGGGTGACGGTGCCGCCGAGCGACCGCACCAGGTCCTCCGCCGTGGAGGACGCGGGCGCCGCCTCGCGGACGATCACCTGGAGGCTCGAGGCCGGGGACTGCTGCGCCGCACGGAGCAGGCCGGGATCCGTCTTGGCGGCCGCGGCCCGGTCGCCCCACGAGATGGGCTGTGCGGCGAACGAGGCGGAGACGGCGAGCGCCATCGCGACCGCGACGCCGCGGACCACGGTGGCGAACCGCACGGTCAGCCGAACCCCCCCGGCCGCCGGAATCGCCGTCTCTCCCGTCATTTGCTTCCGTTCCCTCTGCTCTTCGTGGAACCCGGAGTTGGGTCTCCACGCAACACTGAGTGTCGTCCACTACCCGAAACCAGTGAACCGGCGGAAGGGCCACACTGAGGCCGAGGGCGGGGGATTTCCCGCGGGACCGAACGGTCTAGTTCGTTCGCCGACGGGGTCGCCGTCGGTCCCCCGTCGCCTCCGCGGGGGTCACTTGCGACCGCGGGGGCCTGCGAAACCGCCGAGACAAAGCCGGTCACATACGCTTTGGGGAGTGCCCGCGCCGGCCGATAGTGGCCGTACCGGCGCTGCGCCAGGACCCGTGCCGCCGGCGCGAGCATGGAGGCCATGACCAGCACAGAGGCGTTCGACCAGGACCCCGGTCGGTCGTTCCGCCGCGTCGCGAGGGGGCGAGGGGGGTTCGACGCCACCACCCCCCTCCCCGGGTTCGCCTGGGCGGTGGGCACCGATCTCACCCTGCTCTGGGTGGCCGGCCCGCCGGAGCGGCTCCGCCGCACGGGCGAGGACGCGGTCGGCCGTCCACTGCTCGACGTCCTGTCGATGGGGGGCGCGGCCGGGATCGCCGAGACGGCGCATCGCCGGGCCCTGGACGGCCATCCGTCGAACTTCGAGTTCGGCGTCGGCGGCCGGACGTACGAGGCCCGCGTGGAGCCCCTCCAGGAGGACGGCGACCGGATCGTGGGCGCTGTCGCCATGGCCATCGACGTCACCGACCGCCATCGCGAGGCGGGGGACCGGCTGGCCAGCGACGCCGGGTTCCGGGGCCTGGTGGAGGCCGTGCCGGCCATCACGTACACCGCGGAGTTCGGTGCGATCGGCCAGTGGCGGTACGTGAGCCCCCAGATCGAGTCCATCCTCGGGTTCACCGCCGGGGAGTGGATGTCGGAAGCCGACCTGTTCTTCTCCCGGGTCCACCCCGAGGACCAGGAGCGGTATCTGCAGGCAGAGGAGGAGGCTCGCCGAACCGGGCACCTCTCGGTCGAGTACCGGCTGCTGGCCCGGGACGGCCGCATCGTAAGGATGCGAGACGACGGCGTCGCGGTCCCGGAGTCCGCGAGCACCCCCGCCCTGCTCCAGGGCGTGATGTTCGACGTCACCGAGCGGGCCCGAGCGGAGGAGGCCCTCCGCGAGAGCGAGGACCGCTACCGGAGCCTCGTCGATCTCTCCCCCGATGCGATCCTGGTCCACAGCGACGGCGTCTTCGTCTTCGCCAACGAGGCAGCGGCCCGCCTGCTGAGGGCCGAGGAGCCGGCGGTCCTGGTGGGCAGGCCCATCCTGGAGGTCGTGCACCCGGACCACCACGAGGTCGTGAGGGGCCGGGTCAGGGGCGAGGAGCGCGGCCAGCGCCAGCCTCCCCTGGAGCAGCGGTTCATCCGTCTCGACGGCACCGAGGTCGACGTGGAGGTGGCCGGCATCCCGCTCACCTACCGGGGCCGCCCCGCCGGGCAGATCGTGGTGCGCGACATCACCGGGCGCAAGGCGGTGGAGCGACGCCTTCGGGACGCCGAGAGCCGGTACCGGACCCTCGTGGAGACGATCCCGATGGTCACGTACATCCTGGAGCGCGGCGAGCTCGGACGGGTGCTGTACGTGAGCCCCCAGGTGGAGCGGGTGTTCGAGTACACCCCCGAGGAGTGCCTGTCGGACCGGGAACTGTGGCGGCGGATGCTGCACGCCGGCGATCGGGCCAGGGTCCTGGCCCAGGCCATGCTGCACGAGCACACCGAGGAGCCGTTCAGCGCCGAGTACCGGGTCGTGGCCGGGGACGGCCGGACCGTGTGGATCCGCAACGACGCCGTGCTCCTGCGTGACGAGGCCGGCCGGGGCCGATTCTGGCAGGGCGTGATGATCGACATCACCGAGCGCATGCGCAGCGAGCACGACCTGCAGCGAGCGCTGGAGGTGGAGCGGAAGGCCGGCGACCGCCTCCGGGCGCTCGACGAGATGAAGAACACGTTCCTGCACGCGGTCTCGCACGAGCTGCGAACGCCCCTCGCCGCCGTGCTGGGGTTCGCCCTGACCCTGGCCCGCGCGGACCTCGACCTCTCCGTGGACGAGTCGCGGGACATCGCCGTCCGCATCGCCGTGAACGCCCGCAAGCTGGACCGGCTGCTCACCGACCTCCTCGACCTCGACCGCCTGGACCGGGGGATCCTGGAGCCGGCCCGGCATCCCACCGACCTCGGCGCCCTGGTCCGCCGGGTGGTCCGCGAATCCGACCTCGCGGCGCAGCGGACGGTCGAGATCCGGGGCGAGCCCCTGGAGCTCTCCATCGACCCGGCGAAGGTGGAGCGGATCGTCGAGAACCTGGTCGCGAACGCCGTCCGCCACACCCCCGGAGGGACGCGGGTGTGGGTCCTGGTGGAGCCGGCGAGCGGCGGAGGTCTCCTCACGGTCGAGGACGACGGCCCAGGGGTGCCCGAGGAGCTCCGGGACGAGGTGTTCGAGCCGTTCCGGCGAGGACCGGCCGCGCCATCCCACTCACCCGGGGTCGGCGTGGGGCTCTCGCTCGTGGCGCGATTCGCCCAGCTCCACGGCGGGCGGGCCTGGGTCGAGGAGCGCGACGGCGGCGGCGCGTCGTTCAGGGTCTTTCTCCCCGGATAGGGCGATCCGCCCGGCCCGAAAACCCAGGGCCTCAGGCGAGGCCGGCGGCCCCGGCCACGACCTCCAGCCGGTCGGCGGGCCCGGCGGGGACCACGATGGCCCAGGTGGCGCCGGCCTCACCCAGCGCGTCGAGGTGCCCGGCGAACCGGGCGGCGCTCCCCACCCACACACCCTCCTCGACCATCCCCCGCTCCCGCCGGGCGGCCAGAAGGCGATCGGTCTCGGTCTCGTCCTCCCCCACCAGCGCGATCCCCGCCCACGTGGCCTCGGCCTCCCGCCCCGCCGCACCGGCCTCCTCGGCCAGCAGCCGGGCCTTGCGGGCGAACGGGACCGGGTCCAGGCCCCAGCCGTTCCATCCGTCGGCCACCGACCCGGCCAGGCGGACCACCTCGTCGGACTGCGCCCCCACCCACACCGGCGGCCCGCCGGGGGTGGCCGGGGGCGGCAGCAGCGGGCCGGCCACCGGGGGAACGTGGTCGCCCCCCTCCCACGGCTCCCCGCGCAGGAGGGCCTTCACCGCGGCCACCGTCTCCGCCAGATGGGCCCGGCGCTCGGGCTTCGACAGCGTCGGGATGCCGAACGCCCGGTGCTCGGGCTCGTCGATGGGGTCTCCGGTGCCGATCCCCAGGATCATCCGCCCCCCGGTGAGCTCGTCGATCCCGGCGGCCATCTTCGCCACCAGGCCGGCCGGTCGGAGCTGGGCCCTGGCCACCAGGGTCCCGACCCGGACGCGTTCGGTGACCGCCCCCACGGCCGCCAGGGTCGTGAAGCCCTCGAGGGACGGGCGGTCCGGCGGGGCTCCCGGCGGGAAGAAGTGGTCGAACGCGAACACGCCGGCGTAGCCGAGCTCCTCGGCCCGGCGGGCCACCTCGATCACGCGCTCCGGGCGGCCGGAGAACATCGGCAGCACGACCCCGAGCCGGGGCCGCGTCACGGTCCCCCCACGACGGGCTCCTCCATGGACAGGAGCGCGGCCCCCACCGCGCCGGCGTCGTTCCCCAGGCTGGCCGCCACGATGGGGACGTCCGGCCGGGACTCCGGGGCCTCCACCGCGCGACGGTAGGCCTCCCTCGCCGGCTCCAGGAGGAGGTCCCCGGCGTCGATGGCGCCGCCCCCCACCACCACCACCTCGGGGTCGAGCACGTTCACCAGCCCGGCGATGCCCTCCCCGAGGCGCCGTCCCACCTCGGCCAGCACCGCGATCGCCGTGAGGTCCCCCTGCTTCGCCGCCGCGGTGACCACCGGGCCGGTCACCATCGACGGATCACCATCGGCGAACTCCACCAGCAGGGAGCCGGGCTCCCGGCCCGCCGCCTCCCGGCCCAGCCGGCCGATGGCCCGGCCCGACGCCACCTGCTCCCAGCACCCCTCGTTGCCGCACCCGCACAGCGGCCCGCCCGGCTCCACGATGATGTGCCCGATCTCCGCGGCGAACCCGTGCGCGCCCCGGAACAGACGTCCCCCATCCACGATGGCCCCGCCGATCCCCGTCCCCACCGTGACCAGGAGCATGTGTGCGCTCCCCCGCCCCGCCCCCAGCCGGAACTCGCCCCACCCGGCGACGTTCGCGTCGTTGTCGACCAGGCAGGGCAGGCCGGTGCTCCGGGACAGCCAGTCGCGCAGCGGCAGGTCCCGGAACGGGAGGTTCGGGCCGTACCGCACGACCCCCGCCGCGAACTCCACGATCCCGGCCACACCCACCCCGATGGCCGCGGCCCACCCCCCCACCACCTGCCGGGCCACCGCCTCCACCGCCGAGAACACCACCCGGTCGTCCCCGGCGGGAGTGGGGGCCACCACGCGCTGCAGGATCACACCGTCCGCCGTGACCCGGAAACCGGCGATCTTCGTCCCGCCGATGTCGAGCCCGACAGCCTCCACGGCCCCCGACCCCGCTTCGGCCCCGAACCCCGCCACGGCCTCCCCTCCACCCGCCATCCGAATGCGCCTAGAACCGAAGGATGGCGCCGATCCCGCGAGGCACGGCCACGGCGCGGTCTCCGGCCACCATCTCCACCCGGCATCCCGAGCGGAACGCCCGGGCCACCGCCGCCTCCACCACGTCGGGGATCCGCCGGGTGGGCGCACCGCATGTCCGGCAGGCCTCGCCCCATTCGCCCAGCCCTCCGCACTCGGGGCACTCCACCCCCGGCTCAGCGAGCCCGTCCGCCACCACGAGGGTCTCGGCCCGTCCATCCGAGAGCGCGGTCAGCGTCGCCGTGAGCCCGGAGACCGCGCCGCCGCCGGGTCCCTCGGCCGCCAGCCGCTCGACCACGCGGCTCTGCCGCGCCGCCACCATCTCCTCCTCCAGCGCCAGGCTCCGCTGCAGGACCTCGTTCGCCGTCGCGGTCACCGGAAGGGAGACCCGGTCCCGGACCTTGGGCAGGAGATAGTGATGGAGCTCCCGTTCGAACTCCGTCACGACCTCCTCCGGCCCGGCGAGGATCAGGTGGTCGAACGGGCGCCGCTGCGAGAACTCGAACAGGGCCTCGGCAGTCCGCCGGAGGTGCTTGCGGCGGAGGTCGTCGGCGTGCCGCTGGAGCCGGGCCTGGGCCCACCCCCCCTGGTCGTGGCGGCGCACGTGCTCCTCGTCGAGGTCGCTGCGCTCCTCGATCCGGCCCAGCTCGGCCAGGAAGAACCGGGCCCTGGCCGAGTCCACGAGGACGGTGCAGAACGATTCGTAGGCGTGCAGGAGCCAGTCCAGCGGGGCCAGGTCGGGGTGGGGGGCCACCACCGCCCGGTTCGGCACCGGCCGGGACACCGCCACCGTCTCCCACAGGCCGGCGCCGAACGCGGAGAACACCGCGAGGCCCCGGTGGCCGGCCCGGACGAAGCTCTCCCGGACGAACTCCCGGGCCCGCCCGGCGTCGCGTTCCACGGACCGCCGGGCCCCGGGGGCCAGCGCGGCGGCCTGGTCCCGGACCCGGCGCAGGAGGTCCTCCAGCCGGAGCTCGTAGTCCTGCTTGCGGGGCATGGACCGCCCGTCCACCCCGAGGTAGACGGTGGTCACGGGCACTCCGTCGGGCTCCCAGTGGGCCAGCTCGCGGAGGAACGTCCGGTCCAGGTCAGCCACGGTCGCCTCCATGTCGCCGGTTCCGTCGGGCGCGGACCGGCACGCGTCTCACCTGATCGTGATCCTCTCCAGCCCGGATTCGCCGCCCACGGCCTCGGCCCGGGCGTCGATGACGGCCTTCACGGCGAGCAGCAGCTCGTGTCCGGCGGCCATCAGGTGCTGGACCACCTCGGGGCGGGCGGCCTCGGCGAACGTCAGCGCCATGCCCACGGGGCAGAAGGCCACCGGGCACACGGGCATCCCCGTGCGGGGAGCCCCGCCGCCCTGCTCCTGCCCACCCGCGCCCGGCGCGCCATCCGCCCGGGATGCGTCCGTCTCGCGGGGACGGCGGGACCCGGACTTCCCCGAGCCCGAGCCGGTCCTCGCCTCAGCCATGGATCAGCCCCCTTCGATTCGAGTGGTCGGTGCTCGGCAGGCCCCGGGTCACCGCAACGCCGCCTGGGCAGCGGGCCGCGGCTCGCGGACGAACCGGATCTCGAGTCGGTCCTCGACGAAGGCCGCGTCCCTGATCGTCAGGCGCTGAAGCGTCTGCGGCAGGATCAGGTTCCGCTTGTACGCCCCCACCTTCACGAACAGCTCGTCGCCGCGCCGGTGCATGTCGAGGTCGTCCCGGGAGGCGAACGGCAGGCGCAACGACAGCACGTAGGCCTGGCCCCGCTTGCGGACCCGGATGGGCTCCTCGACGTGCAGGATCTCGGTGACGTCCAGCTCCCCGTACACCTCGGCGGCCATCCGGGACAGGAGCTCCGCCCCCACCATCTCCTGGTCGAACAGCCTCGCCGTGAGGATCGGCAGGGGGTCGAACGACTCGTGGACGGTGGCCAGGTGCTCGGCCTGGATCTCCTTCCACTTGCCGAAGTAGGGATCGGTCACGGTGTCCGGGATGATCCGGTTCACCACCACCGCGTCGCACCGATACCCGAACAGCGACAGGTACGTGTAGGTCCGCCGGGCCTCCGCGATCACCATCTTCTCGGGGTTCACCACCAGCCGGACGCTCGACACCCGCTCGTCGATGAGGATCCGCCGCACAGCGTCGAGGTTGCGGTGGAGCTTCTCCACGCTCGCGAAGAACCGGTCGTCCGCGATCGGGAGCGAGGTGATCTTCGTGACCAGTGGTCGGAGGGTCTTCACCACGCGCCGCTCCACGGGGAAGATCCGTTCGATGTACCAGTTCATGATCTCGGGGAGGCTCAGCAGCCGGAGGGTCTCCGCGGTGGGCGCGCAGTCCACCACCAGCAGGTCGTAGGCGCCGGACTCCACGTGCCGCTTCACGTCGATCAGGCTGAAGATCTCGTCCAGCCCCGGGATCACCGAGAGCTCCTCGGCCTGGATGGTGTCCACCCCGGCCCAGTTCATGAGCGCGATGAAGTACTCCTGGATGTCGCGCCAGTTCGACTCCAGCCGCTGCTGGGCGTCGATCTGCTGGGCCCACAGGTTCTCCTCGAGCTGGGTCCTGTTCGAGCCGATCTCCACGTCGAACGAGTCGGCCAGGGAGTGCGCGGGGTCCGTGCTCATGACCATCACCCGCTTGCCCGCCCGGGCCGCGGACACGGCGGTGGCGGCGGCGACCGTGGTCTTGCCGACGCCCCCCTTCCCGGTGAACAGCAGCACGCGCATCGCCGCCTAGATTAGCGGTCGGTCCGCCCCACCGCCCCGGCGGCCGCTGCGGGGGGCAGTTCAGCCCTCGACGCGCTTCTTCAGCCCCTTCAGGGCGCCGTCGACGATCTGCTTCTCGCCCTGCCTGCGGACGAACCCCGGGACCTTCATCTTCAGCTCGATCGACATCCGGTACGTGACCTTGGTCTCCTCGTCGTCGAGCTCGTCGAGCTCGTACTCGCCCTTGATGTCCTTGATCCCGCCCTCGATCTCCTTCGAGGTCCAGGAGACTCCTCCGTTGTCGGCCCTGTACTTGTAGGCCAGCGTGTAGCGGACGTCGCCGATGAACGGGGCCTTCACCTCCATGGTCACCTCGCTGGCCCGCCCGGACGAGTCCTTCTTCTCGATCTTGGCCGTCTTGATGTCGTTCCACTCGGGGTAGGCCTCGAAATCCTCGATCACGGCCATCACGTCCTCGGCCGACGCCGCGATCGTGATGGACCCCTCGGTCTGCTCCGCCACCGTCCCCTCCTCTCGTCCCGCGCTCGCGGGCTCGTTCGCCAGGGTTTCCTCCCGGAGCTTTCCCTCCATGGCCTCGTCCATCACCTCGCCGGGCGACCCCGGCGGGGTACGCTCGCGCCATCATGGCGGAACCGGTCCGGGCCGTGCTGTTCGACTACGGCCACACGCTGGTCGACTTCCGACGGACCGAGGAGGCCCTCATGGCGGCCTACGAGCAGATCCGGGACCGGGTGGAGGCCGCGCTGTACATCCAGGCCCCGGAGGTCGGCCACCTCATCGACCGGGTGGCCGGGGAGATCGACCGGCGCGTCACGGCGTCCTACGAGGCCCGGCGCCTGGAGGAGCTCGACCTGGTCGCCGTGTTCGACGAGGTGCTGTCCGCGACCCTCGGGCTCACCGTCCCCGCCGACGTGGTCCGGCACGTCGTGGCGCTGGACCACTCGGCGTACTCGAAGACCATCACGGTGTCGCGGGAGACGCTGGGGGTCCTCGACGCGCTGCGGGACCGCGGGCTCGCGCTGGGGCTGGTGTCGAACGTGGCCCTCCTCCCCCACCTCATGCGGGCCGACCTCGAGGCCCTGGGGATCCTGGAGCGGCTCGACGCCACCACGTTCTCGAGCGAGGTCCGGACCCGGAAGCCGGATCCAGCGATCTTCGCCGACGCGCTGGGCAAGCTCGGGGTGGAGCCCGGTGCGGCGGTGTTCGTGGGCGACCGCCTGCTGGACGACGTCCGGGGGGCCCAGGGGTCCGGGATGCGCGCCGTGCTCACCCGGGAGTTCCGCCGGGAGGAGGATCCGTCGGTCCTCCCCGACGCCGTCGTGGAACGGCTCACGGAGCTGCCCGGAGCGCTCGAGGCGCTGGAGCGCTGACCGCTACTGGAGGTGGCCCGCCCGCGTCACCATCAGGAACAGCGACCCCACCGAGAGCATCATGAGGCCCGCGGTCCCGTACAGCAGGCTCCGGGACGACAGCAGCTGCTTCTCCCCGGAGGCCAGCCGGAACGCGTCCAGGGCGGTGGCCGCAAACAGGACCAGCGCCCCCATCACGAAGACCACGGCCATGGGCAGCAGGATCCCCAGCCCGCCCGCGGGCGGGTTCGTCAGCAGGAACAGGGCGGTGCCCGCGCACCACAGGAACAGGACGGCCCGGGCCAGTCCCTCGGCCTTGCGTCCGGCGGCGGCGTGGCCCAGGCCGGGGAACATCAGGGACCGGGCCACCGCCGTGTTCGGCGCCACCTTGGGCCTCGTCTCCTCCTGCTCGAACAGCTTGGAGAACGACGCCCCGCACACGGAGCACGTGTCCCGGGACAGGTCGTTGGGCCTTCCGCACACGGCGCAGGGCCATGTGGGACTGGGGCGGGCCTGGTCGGTGGGCGGGCCGTCGGTGAACGTGGTCCCGTCCCCGTTCGGGGACGGTCCCCCGGGCGCCGGGCTCGACGGCTCGGCGGCGGGATCGGGGCCGCCGGCCTCCACGGCCCCGGGATGGTGGCCCGGGCGGACGGGCAGGTCCCTCCTGATGTCGGGCCCGGGGACGGTCGGAAGCTCCCACAGGGCGGCCAGGAGGGTCGACGGGTTCTGCGGGCCGTGGGGCTCCGCGGGACGTTCGAGGTCAGCCCCGGCGCCGGTATGGGCGTCCGTGGAGGCCATCACCGTGGGGATCCCGTCGAGGTTCCGGGGCGCCCGCGGGGCGACCGGCATGGGCGGCGCCGGGACCTCCGCCGGGGGCCCGGCGTGCCGGCCGGCAGGGGTCGGTGAGGCCGCGGCGGCACCGGTCAGCCGCGCGTAACACTGCTGGCACCATTCGGCGCCGGGCGAGGCCAGGGCCCCGCACTGGTCACATCGGATCCGTGCGTCGGTGCTCACTCCAGCATCTCCTTCAGCGCGACCATGGCCGACCGGAGCCCGGACCGGATCCGCAGCACTCTCCGGGGCGGCCATCGCCGCCCGGCCCCCAGATCCGTGATCCCGTTCACCATCGTGCCCTCCTCGAACGGCTCGAGGTACCACTCCAGGTGCCCCTCGAGCCCGCCGGGCCCCCCGGAGAGCCGGACGAACAGCCCGACCCCCGGTCGCACCCGGTCCACCGTCACCGTCGCCGGCCGCATCCCGGGGAGCCGCAGCCGCCCGTCGCCGAGCCGCCGGACCCCCGGCCACCAGGCCGGATAGCCCTCGGGTTCCCGAAGCACCTCGAAGACCCGTCCCGGCGACGCACCCACGAACCCCTGGTCCCAGGTGCGGACCGGCTCGGGCCCTCCGTTGTGTTTTCGGCCGTTCACCGCCCGCGCCTGAGCCTCCACGCCGAGAACACGAGCGCCCCTGCGAGCACGGCCAGGATCACGTAGAACCCCGCCCCGCGCCCCGCGGAGGCGGCGGAGCCCGTCCCGGTGGGGCTCGGCGTGGCCGCGGCGACCCACGCGCGGACCGCCAGCCGCGCGACGACCCCGCCGAACGAGACCGCGCTCAGGAGTACAGGTCCTCGATGTCGGGCGCGAACTTCTGGACGATCGCCCGGCGGCGGACCTTCAGGGTGGGCGTGATCTCCTCGGCCTCCATCAGGAAGTCGCGGGACAGGACCTTCCACCGCTTGATCCCCTCGGCCCGGGAGAACTCCGCGTTCACCGACGCCACGGCGGCCGCCACCGCGGCCTGGACCTCCGCGTGCTCGGCCAGCGCCGCCGGGTCCGTCTCGGCGATCCCCCGGTCCGCGGCGAACTTCGGCAGCGCCTCCTGGTCCAGCGTGATGAGCGCCACCAGGTACGGACGGCGGTCCCCGATCACCACGGCCTGGCTGATCAGCGGGTGGTACTTCAGCGCGTTCTCCAGCTCCTGGGGGGCCACGTTCTTGCCCGACGCCGTGATGATGAGGTCCTTCTTCCGGTCGGTGATCTTCAGGTAGCCGTCTTCGTCCAGCTCGCCCACGTCGCCGGTGTGCATCCACCCGTCGGCGAGCATCTCCGCCGTGGCCTCGGGGTTCTTGAAGTACCCGGGGAACACGTTCCCGCCCCGGACCAGGATCTCCCCGTCCTCGGCGATCCGGACCTCCACGCCAGGGATGGGCGGGCCCACGGTCCCGATCTTGATGCGGTCCCGGGGGTTGAGCGAGGTGGGGCCGGTGCCCTCGGTCTGGCCGTACACCTCCGCGATCGGCATGTTCACCGCGTGGAAGAACTTCAGGATCTCCGCGTTGATCGGCGCGGCCCCCGACACGAAGTACGTGCACTGGTCGAGGCCCAGCGCCGCCCGGAGGGGGCCGAACATCTTCTCCTCCGCCTCGTGCAGGCCGTGGGTCATCTCCTCGATGGGCTCGTCGCCCGCCTGGCGCATCTCCACCACGGCGGTGGAGACGTACACGGCGCCCTCCGCGGCCTGGCGCTGCTCCTCGGGCAGCCCGGCCAGCCGGGCCTGGATCCCGGCGTAGAACTTCTCCCATACCCTGGGGACCGCGAAGAACACCGTCGGCCGGCACGCCTGGAGGTCCCGCAGGACGGTGTCGAGCGACTCCGCGAACCACGTCTCGATGCCGTTCACCACCTGGGACATGTGCGAGGTGACCCGTTCCGCGATGTGCGAGAGCGGGAGGAACGACAGCCGCCTGCCCGTCCCGAAGGGCTCGTCGAACACCTGCAGCAGCGACCCCACCGTCCACACCGCGTTCGAATGGGTCAGCATCGCGCCCTTCGGTGGCCCGGTGGTCCCGGACGTGTACACGATCGTGGCCACGTCCTCGGGCGAGGGGGCCTGCCACCGTTCCTCGTACTCGCCGGGGTGCTCGGCGTCGTACGCGCGGCCCCGCTCGCGGAGGACGGCGAACGAGAGCGCGAACCCGTCCGCCGACTCCGGGTAGTCGTCGAGCACCACGGCGTGCCGGAGCGCGGGGAGCTCCGAGCGCTCCTTCTCCACCTTCAGCAGCTGCTCCTCGTTCTCCACGAGGATCACCGAGGCATCGGAGTGCCCGGCGATGTAGGCCACCTGCGAGGGCGAGCTGGTCGTGTAGACGGGCACGGTGATCGCGCCTGCGCACATGGCACCGATGTCGGCGATGTGCCACTCCGGCCGGTTCCGGGACAGGATCGCCACGGCCTGCCCGGGGCGGACCCCCAGCGCGGCGAGCCCCATGGCCACCTCCCGGACGGCCTCGGCGTAGCCCGTCCACGAGATCTCCGCCCAGTCCTCGCCGTCCCGGTACTTCAGGGCGGCGCGGTCGCCCTGTCGCTCCGCCGTGTCGTGGAACCGCCTCGTGATCGTGTCGCCCGGCATGGCTTCCTCCTGGGTTCGTGTGGGCCCTATCGTGACGCCTCGGCCAGCCACTGCGCCAGCCCGTTCGTGAGCCGAGGCCATGTGAACAGCCGCTCCACGCGGGCCCGGCCGGCCTTCCCCATGGCCTCGGCCCGGGCCGGGGTCGCCAGCAGCCCGGCGACGGCCTCGGCCACAGCCCCGGGGTTCCGACCGTCGACCACCAGGCCGGTCTCGCCGTCCGCCACGGCCTCCGCGGCGCCTCCGGAGTCCCCGGCCACCACGGGCCTCCCCGCCGCGGCGGCCTCCAGGAACACGATGCCGAACCCCTCCACCTCGAGTCCCCCCAGGCGCGACCGGCAGGGCATCGCGAACACGTCGGCGGCGGCGTGGTACGCGGGGAGATCGGCGTCGGGAACCTGCCCGGCGAACGTCACCCCGGGGCCGTGGTCGGCGGCCAGGGCCCGGAGGCGGGCGGCGTCCGGGCCGTCGCCCACGATCAGCATCGCGGCGTCCGGCTCGCGCCGGCGGATCGCGGGGAGGGCCCGGATCAGCACGTCCTGGCCCTTGCGGGGCACCAGGCGGGAGACGCACACCACGAGGGGCCGTTCGGAGAGGCCGTGGCGGGCCCGGACCTCCTCCGCCCCCGGCGCATCCGGTCGGAACCCCTCCGCGTCCACCCCGGGCGGCAGCAGCGACACCGGAACGTCCCCGGGAACGGCCGTGCGGATGACCCGACCCGTGAACCGGCTCACGGCCAGCACGCGGCGGGCCCGCGAGGTGGCCGTTCGCAACAGGGCGTGGAACCCGGGCGCCAGCGCCAGCCAGTACTCGGTGCCGTGGGTGGCCACGACGTACGGGATGCCGTCCTCGGCGAGGGCCGGGCCGAGGAGGGCCAGGGGCAGCCCGTGGCCGAACAGCACCACCTCGGATCGGTGCTCCCGTGCCACCATGCGGACCTTCGTGGCCAGGTCGCGCGACGGCCACAGGAACGTCGTCGGGAACCGGTGGACGGGGAACGGCAGCGCGTCGTCGTGCTCACGCCAGCCGGGCCAGTTGGGGGCCAGGACCGCCACCCGATCCGGGGCGAGGTTTGCCGCGACGTTCCACACGTACTGCTGGACCCCGCCCACCCGCGGCGGGAAGTCGTTCGTCACGATCAGGGTCCGGGGAACCTCCATCGGCCGCCTATGCTGGCAGAACGATGCCGGTCTCGGATGGTGTGCGCGCGTTGGAGGAGGACCGGGCGTTCGTGGACCTGACCGGCTGGCGCGCCGTGGTCGTCAGCGGCACCGACGCCGTCCGGTGGCTGAACGACCTGGTCACGAACCGCGTCGACGACATCGGGGAGGGCCTCGTTCGCCGGTCACTGTTCCTCGACCGAACCGGGAGGATCCGGGCCGACGTCCTGGCCACCGCGCTCCCGGATGGCGGGGGTCTGTGCCTGGTACAGGACCCGGTCCAGGCCAGGCCGATCGACGAGCTGCTGGGGCCGTACGTGCTCTCCTCCGACGTCACGCTGGAAGACCGGACGGGAGACATCGGCGTCGTGGTGGTCGCGAACGGCGGCGATCCGGGGTCGCTGCTCCGGTTCGACGACGCCCATGGGGAGCCAGGCGATGCCGAGCGTCGGGGGAGCCTCCGCCGGCTCGCGGAACGGGACGCCCTCGTGGAGGCGTCGCTCCCGGACCTCGAGTTGGCGCGGATCCGGGCGGGGCTCCCGAGGTTCTGGGTGGACGCCGGAGAGGACGCCCTGCCGGCCGAGGCGGGGTGGGAGTGGATGATCGACCAGGCCAAGGGGTGCTTCCTGGGCCAGGAGTCGGTGGCGAAGGTGCGCAACCTGGGCCATCCCCCGCGTCCGGTGGTCGCGCTCGACGGTGAGGGCGAGGTCCTGCCGATGGCTCCGATCGTCGCCGGCGGCGAGGAGGTCGGCAGGGTGACCAGCGTGGCGCCGAACGACGCGGGGGGGACCGCCTGCATCGGCCGGATCCGGTGGGAGGCCCGCGAGGCCGAGCTCTCCACGGCCCAGGGCGTGCCGCTCACGGTTCGATCGGCCGGATAGAAACCCCCCGGCTCAGACCACCCCGCGCGACCGGAGGTCGGCCAGATCCCCTTCGGTGACGCCGACCTCGGCCAGGACCTCGGAGGTGTGCTCGCCGAACCCGGGGGCGGGGCTCAGACGCTGGATACGTTCGCCGTCCATGACGAACGGCGACGCCGGGCCCACCGCCCGGCTCCCGACCTCCGCGACGAGGCTCCGGTGGGCGATCTGGGGATCGGCGAAGGCCTCGCCGAGCGTGTTCACCGGCCCCACGCAGGCCTCCAGGCCATTGAGGCGCTCGAGCCACTCGTCGCGGGTGTGCTCGGCGAAGATGGCCTGGACCCGTTCGGCCATCCGGTCCTGTTCCTCGGGCGGGCCGAACTGCGTGTGGACGAGCTCGGGGACGCCGAGGGCGCCGCACAGGGCGGTCCAGAACTGGGGCTCGAGGGCGCCCACCGTGACGTACCGGTCGTCCGCGCACCGGTACACGCGGTAGCAGGCGTAGGCCCCCGAGAGCGGCATGCGTCCCCGCTCCGGCTCGGTGCCGGTGGCCAGGAAGCCGCCGGCATGGATCGTCAGCCACGACACCGCGCCGTCGGTCATCGAGGTGTCCACGAACCGTCCCCGGCCGGTCCTGTCGCGTTCCAGGAGCGCGGCGAGGATCGCGATGGCGGCGGCCATCCCACCCCCGGCCAGGTCGCCGACCTGCACGGCGGGGACCACCGGAGGCCCACCGGCCTGGCCGCTCAGCCCCAGCGCGCCGGCGTAGCCCATGTAGTTGATGTCGTGGCCGACGGCGTCGCGGTAGGGCCCGTCCTGGCCGTAGCCGGAGATCGCGCAGTACACCAGGCGCGGATTCACCTCGGCCAGCGCGGCGGGCCCGACTCCGAGTCGGTCCATGACCCCGGGGCGGAAGGATTCGACGAGGACGTCGTACGTCTCTGCCAGCCTCCGCAGGAGGTCGACGCCGGCCGGATCCTTGAGGTTGAGCGTGACGCTCCGCTTCCCCCGGTTCAGGGCGCGATGGGCGGCGCTCTCGCCGTCCACGATCGGCGGGGTCCACCGGATGTAGTCGCCCCGGCCGGGCTCCTCGACCTTCACGACGTCCGCCCCGAGGTCCCCGAGAAGGAGCGTGGCGTAGCCCCCCGGGAGGAGCCGGGTGAGGTCCAGGATCCGCACGCCGTCGAGGGGACCGCTCATGGGCTCCGTTCGGCCCCCGGAATCGGGACGTTCGTGACGAGGGGTCCCGAACGTCCTCCCCAGAACTGGGGAACTTCGCCCAGACCCCTTCCGTGAGGCTTGACGGGTGTGCTAGACATTGGTTCGGGAGCGCCCACTCTCCCCGGGATGGCGAACCGAGGTGGACTGTTGCTGAGGCCGGGCGGGATGGAGGAAGGCTTGCTCATGAACGAGACGCTGCTGGACGTCGACATGTCACGCCTCCCGAAGGACCCGATGCCACCGGACATGTGGCAGGACCGGGCGGCATGCTACGGCATCGATCCCGAGGTGTTCTTCCCGGCCTCCGAGGAGGACGCCGGCTTGGCCCTGTCCTACTGCGCGGCGTGCTCCATCCGCGACACCTGCCTGTCCTGGGCCCTGAAGAACCGCGAACGCTACGGCGTGTGGGGCGGCCTCACCGAACAGCAGCGCCGCCGCATCTCCCGCCACGTGGCGTAGCCCGCTAGCGCATCCTGGCGACGCCATCGCGCTGCTCACCCGAAGGACCCGGCCCCCTCGGGCAGCTGCCGCGCCGGAACTTCGCATGTCAGCCAACCATACGCACGCACGCGCGCGTGGACCTCTGACGTTCGGGTCCCGTCCCAGCTTGACCGTCGAACGCATGTTCGGTATCGTCGTGCACTTCCCGCGGCCCCGGGAGGTGGCGTGCTGCAGACGGTCGGGGAGCCCGAGCGGGCGACGGGGCTCGATCCCGAGACCCCACTGTCGGAGGTCACGTTCTGCATCGTGGACCTCGAGACGACCGGGGGGTCGCCGCGGGACTGCGCGATCACCGAGGTCGGCGCGGTGCGGTACCGGGGCGGGGAGCGGCTGGCGGTCCTGCAGACGCTGGTGAACCCCGGGGGGCCCATCCCGCGGTTCATCACGCACCTCACGGGGATCGACGACATCGCGGTCGGACCGGCCCCGGCCATCGAGGCCGTGCTCCCGGCCCTGCTGGAGTTCCTCGACGGGGCCGTGTTCGTGGCCCACAACGCGCGGTTCGACTTCGGGTTCGTCCGGGCGGCCTGCCGGGCGCTTGGGTACCCCGACCCGCCGGGGCCGCCGGTCTGCACCGCGAAGCTGGCCCGCCGGGTGGCCTGGGACGATGTCCCCAACGTCCGTCTGGCCACCATGGCCCGGTTCTTCCGCGCCGGCACCATGCCCACGCACCGGGCCCTGCCGGACGCGCAGGCCTGCGCCGACGTGTTCCACGGCCTGTTGGAGCTGGGCGGCCGGCTGGGGATCCTCACCCTCGGCGACCTCCGGGAGTCCATGCGGGCCCGGGGCCAACCGCACTACGCGAAGATCCGGCTGGCCGACCATCTCCCCCATGCCCGCGGCGTGTACCTGTTCCGCGACCGCCACGACCGGGTGCTGTACGTGGGCAAGGCCACCGACCTCCGGTCCAGGGTGAAGTCGTACTTCTACGGCGACGAACGGAAGCGGGTCCGGGACCTGCTGGCCCGCACGGAGCGGATCGAGGGCCGGCAGACCGGATCCGAGCTCGAGTCGCTCGTCACCGAGGCCCGTCTGATCGCCGAGCACGAGCCCCCGGCGAACCGGCGGGGCCGGACATGGCGGGGGTTCGCCTACCTCAAGCTGGACCTCGCCGAGGCGTGGCCCCGGATCAAGCTCGCCTCCCGTCCGGGCCAGCCGTCGCTCACGCCGGGCACCGCGGTCTACCTGGGCCCGTTCCGCAGCCGGGCCGCCGCCAGGGACGCGAAGGACGCCCTGGAGGACGTGGTGGCCCTCCGCCGGTGCACCCGGTCCATGGGCCGTTCGACCCGATTCTCCCCCTGCGTCCTGGCCGACCTGGGCCGGTGCGTCGCGCCGTGCGACGGGCGAGTGAGCCCCGAGCGCTACGAGGAGCTCGTCCGCGGGCTCATCCACTCCCTCTCCTCCCCGGGCGGGCTCCTCGTAGCGCTCGAAGCACGCATGACGCGCCTGGCCGTCCAGGAACGGTTCGAGGAGGCCGCGAACGCCCGGGACCGACTCCGGGCACTGGCGGAGGCCCTGGCTCGAGCCCGGCAGGAACGGTGGCTCACCGCTCCCGGCCGGCTGGTCCTGCGCGAGGCCCACGGCGCCACCGTCGAGCTCCGCGGCGGATCGCTCGTCACGGCAACCGGTGGGTCACCTGCCGGGCCGGGAGCGGCCGGGACGGCATCGGGCAGTCCCCCCCTCGACCCCGTCGGCTACCCAGCCCCGCCGGAGCGGGCCGACGAACTCGCCGCCGTCCGGACCCATGTGGCTCGCCACCCGCCCGCGCTCCTGCACACGGATGCCCCGCTCGACGAGCCCGTGGACGGTGGACGCGCCCTGGCCGCGCTCCTGGCCCGGCTCCGCGCCGCCGCCGACCCTCGCTGACGTGCTCGCGGTGCGATTCACGGTCACGGTCGAGGGACCTCGACCGCGAAACCCGTCCAGATCGACGGCCTCGGGTCACCGTGGGTGTAGGCCGCGGGAGCCCCCCGGCTACAATCGGTGTATGGAGAACGCCGTCATCCTCGAGGGCGCGCGCACGCCCATCGGCAACTTCCTGGGGTCCCTGGCCGAGGTCGCGACCGTGGACCTCGGGGTCACGGCCACCGTCGAGGCCCTCCGCCGGGCCAACGTGGAGCCCGCGGAGGTCGAGGAGCTCATCTTCGGCCACGCCAGGCAGGCCGGGAACGGCCCGAACACCGCCCGGCAGGTCGCGTACCGGAGCGGCATCCCCCAGGAGGCGCCCGGCGTCACCGTGAACATGGCCTGCGGCTCGGGCACCCGCGCAGTCCAGCACGCCGCCGAGCAGATCATGCTGGGGAACGCCTCGGTGGTCGTGGCGGGCGGCATGGAGAACATGTCCCGGACGCCGTTCCTGATGGACCGGATGCGGTTCGGCTACCGGATGGGCAACGCCACCGTGGACGACGGGATGTACCGCGACGGGTTCCTGGATCCGCTGTCGGGCTGCGTGATGGGCGAGACGGCTGAGAACCTGGCCCGGAGATACGGCATCCCCCGGGAGGAGCAGGACGAGTTCGCGCTGGCGTCCCAGCGCAAGGCCGAGGAGGGGCGGGAGCGCCGGGCCAGGGAGATCACGCCGGTCGAGGCCCCCGGGCGCAAGGGCGAGACGGTCACCGTGACCGACGACGAACATCCCCGGGCCGGCACCTCGCTCGAGACCCTGGGGAAGCTGAAGCCGACGTTCGCCACGGACGGGACCGTGACCGCCGGTTCGTCGTCCGGGATCACCGACGGCGCCGCATCCATGGTGCTGATGAGCGAATCGCGGGCCGCGTCGGAGGGTCGGGAGCCGCTGGCCCGCATCGTCGCCTACGCCAGCGCCGGCGTGGACCCCGCGTACATGGGCATCGGGGTGGTCCCGGCCACGCGCAAGGTGCTGGAGAAGACCGGGCTGTCGTTGCAGGACTTCGACGTGATCGAGCTGAACGAGGCGTTCGCCGCGCAGGTCCTGGCGTGCGACCGGGAGCTGAAGCTCGACCACGACAAGCTGAACCCGAAGGGCGGCGCGATCGCGCTGGGACACCCCATCGGCATGACCGGGGCCCGGATCGTGCTGACGGCGGCCTACGAGCTGCGCGAACGCGACCTGTCGCTCGCGCTGGCCACGCTGTGCATCAGCGGCGGCATGGGCATGGCGGTCGTGCTCGAGCGGGCCTGAACGCAGGCGGGGACGAACCGACGAGGGTCTGGACGAGGCGGGAGGGCGACGTGGTCAACGCGGTGGTGCTGGTGCAGTGCGAGATCGACGAGATTCCCGAGGCCGCCCAGGCCATCGCCGACATCCCGGGCGTCTCGGAGGTCTACTCCGTGGCAGGCGAGTACGACCTGGTGGTGATCATCCGCGTGGCCGACCACGACGACCTGTCCCGCGTGATCCCAGAGGGCGTGGCCAAGGTCCACGGCGTGGTCCGAACCGAGACCCTCATCGCGTTCCAGGTCTACTCGAAGCACGACCTCGACCGCCTGTTCAGCATCGGCTTCGACGAGGGCCAGAGCTAACTCGAGGACCAGACGGCGGCCCCCGGCTTCGCCAGGCGATCCATGAGCCCTCCCGGGACCTCATGCGGGGTCGACGGCGATGCACAGGGCGGTGCGAGCCCAGTGGCTCATTGGGTCGCCTTCGTGCCAGTTCTGGTACTTGGCGGCGAGGAGCTTCCGGGCCGATTCGTCCTCGGCGGGGACCTCCAGCAGGCGCGCGGTTCCCGGGTGCTCCTCGTTCGCCGACGAACCGACGCGAACGCTCACGCGAGGGTCCACCAGCAGGTTGCGGACCCAGTCGCTGCGGTCGGCGCCGCCGGAGAGCAGGTAGATGGCCCGGGCGTCCTCGGGCATGGCGAACCAGATCTCGATCGTGTGGGGGTTGCCGGTCCGGCGGCCGGTCGTGGTCAGGTAGCAGTAGGCCTCGCCGGCCGCGTCCGGCGGGAAGCCGGCCACGGTCCTACCGGATGGCCCAGATCACGAGCCCGACGACGACCGCGATGGCCGACACGAGCATGATGATGTCGCCCTTGCGGACCTTGCCGGGCTGCATGGCGTTGAAGCCCATCGGCTACCCTCCGGCCGGCTCGGGGAGCCGGTAGTACTGGCGGAACCGCTCCTCCGACAGCCAGTAGATGTGCTGGCGAACGGTGGAAGCATACGTGCGGGCCTCGGCCTCGTCGGAGCAGGGACGCTCGGAGACCTCGCTCCCCGTCGGATCCAGGATCACCACCCGCCAGCCGGTCCCGGCGCCGTCGTCCACCCGCACCACGTACGCGTTGTCGTCGAGCACGACGCCTCAGACCCGGTCGGCCGCGCGAACCTGAGCGGGAAGGACGTCGGCCCTGGAGCGGAGCGCCTCGAGGTGGGACCGGATCCGGGCGAGCACCGAGTCCTCGTCGATCACCAGGGCGGGGTTCATCCCGGCCAGCTTCTCCAGGGCCCCCTCCAGGGCGCTGCCGGCGCGTTCGGCCAGGTCGAGACCCTCGGCCAGCACCGCCGTGTAGTGGGGCTGGAACGGCTTCCCGCAGTTCGGGCAGTGCCCACCCCAGTCGAGCACCTGCTGCACCATCCAGTCCTTGCCGCAGTTCCGGCACGTCCCTCGGATCTTCACACGGTCTCCTTGTCGGTCTGTGCTTCGGCGGCTGCGGCTGCCTCGCGGCGGCCCTCCAGGAGCTCGAGGACCCGGTCGGCCAGCGCGAACGGGTCGGCGGGCTTCACGAACCATGCGTCGGCCCCCGACCACCGGGCCAGCCAGGCGTCGTGGGGGCGGTCCAGCAGGATCACGATCACGCCCTCGTAGCCGGGGATGGAGTCCCGGAGGTCCTTGGCCATGGAGAAGGCGCCCGCGCGGGACTGGATCTCGTCGGCCAGGATCACGTCGGGGTGCTCCCGGCGGGCCAGGAGCGCCCCCCGTTCCCCGTTCGGGGCCTCCAGGAACTCGACCCGCTCGCCGAGGCGACGGCCGAGCCCGGCCACGGTCAGGCGCATGGACTCCTTCACGGACTCGGAGGCGGATGTGAGCAATACTTTCACGGCCCCGCATTGTACTCAGGGTCGCATCGGCGCCCGCCGGGAAGTGCGTGGGCGGCGGCCTCGAGGGCCGGTCCCCGCGGGCAGAGGGAGGAACGGTGGACGAGAAGCTCGGACAGGTGACCGTGGCCGAGTTCGTCGGCACGTTCGCGCTGGTGTTCATCGGGGCCGGCTCGGTGATCATGGCCCCCTCGACCGGGAGCGGCCTGGTCGGCGTGGCGCTGGCCCACGGGATCGTGCTCGCCGTGATGGTCTCGATCCTGGCCCACATCTCCGGCGCCCACTTCAACCCCGCGGTGACCGTGGGGGTGTGGGTGACCGGGAACATCCGGACCCTCCTGGCGGGGGTCTACATCGCGTCGCAGCTGGCCGGAGCCGTCGCCGCCGGCCTGGTCTTGCGGGCGCTGTACCCGGAGTCGGCGTGGCGAACGGCCAACCTCGGGGCCCCGGGCCTGGGATCGGGGGTGTCGTCGGGCCGGGCCGTGCTGCTCGAGGCCATGCTGACCTTCTTCCTGGTGTTCGCGGTGTACGGAACCGCCGTGGACGACCGGGGGCCGTTCACCAAGCTGGCCGGGCTCCCCATCGGCCTGGTGCTCACGTTCGACATCCTCGCGGGCGGCCCGCTCACCGGCGCGGCCATGAACCCGGCCCGGGCGTTCGGGCCGATGCTGGCCGGGGGTCACTGGAACGACTGGTGGGTGTACTGGATCGGTCCGGTCGGGGGCGGGATCGTGGCGGCCGCCGTGTACTGGTTCGCGTTCCTGGACGGGCGGGAGAAGCTCATCTCGTCGCGGAAGTCCGAGCACCCCATCGGCGGGCCCACCGAGTCCGAATGGAGCGACGAGCCGGCGTAGCTTCCTACGGGAGCTCCGGCCGGGCCCGTTCGACGATCCGGTTCGTATCGGTTCCCGGCGGCAGCGTGCCGAACGCCAGCCCCCGGTCGCCCTCCAGGCGTGAGGTGACGAACGCGGACGCCACGGCCGGGTCGGCGAACCGGACCACCAGCGAGCCCTGGAACGCCAGCGCCATCCGCTCGACCAGCCGCCGGGCCCGGTGCTCGATGCCATCAGTGTCGGCCAGCTCGTCCCTGAGTTTGCCCGCGTACGCGTCCAGGCGGGGGTCGGCGCCCTCCGCCGCCTCGATCTCGGCGAAGAACAGCTCGGTGGCGTCCGGGCTCTTCGACATGGCCCGGAGCACGTCGAGGGCGATGACGTTCCCGGATCCCTCCCAGATCGAGTTCAGCGGGGACTCCCGGTACAGCCGGGGCATCCCCGAGTCCTCGACGTAGCCGTTGCCCCCCAGGCACTCCAGCGCCTCGGCCACGTGCGGAGGCGTTCGCTTGCAGATCCAGTACTTGGCCACCGCGGTGGCCAGTCGGGAGAACGTGCGGGCGTCCTCGTCGCCGGCCCAGGCCTCGTCGTACGAACGGGCCAGGCGGAGTGCGGTCAGCGTGGCCGCCTCGGACTCGACGGCCAGGTCGGCCAGGACGTTCTGCATGAGGGGTTGTGCGGCGAGGAGACGGCCGAACGCGCTCCGGTGCGCGGCGTGGTGGGTGGCCTCGGCCACGGCCCGGCGCATCAGGCCGGTCGAGCCCAGCACGCAGTCCAGGCGGGTGTGGTTCACCATCTCGATGATCGTGGGGACGCCTCGCCCCTCGGGCCCGACCAGGCGAGCGTACGCGCCCTGGAACTCCACCTCCGAGGACGCGTTCGAACGGTTCCCCAGCTTGTCCTTGAGTCGCTGGATGTGGAACGCGTTCCGGGTGCCGTCCGGGCGCCACCGCGGGAGCAGGAAGCACGAGAGCCCCCCGGAGGCCTGGGCCAGGACCAGGAACGCGTCGCACATGGGGGCGGAGCAGAACCATTTCGACCCGTGGAGCTCGTACTCGCCGGCCTGTCCGACCGGCTCGGCCCTCGTGGTGTTGGCCCGAACGTCCGAGCCGCCCTGGCGCTCCGTCATGGCCATCCCGGAGAGCGCGCCGGCCTTCTCGGTCACCGGCACGGAGGCCGGGTCGTATTCGAACGAGGTCAGCCGCGGTTCCCATTCGGCCTGGACCGACGGCTCCAGGCGGAGGGCGGGGATGGCCGCGTACGTCATCGACAGCGGGCAGCCGAAACCCTGCTCGGCCTGGGACAGGAGGATGAATGCGGCCGCCCGGGCCACGTGCGCACCCGGGCGGGGCTCCCTCCAGGGCAGGGAGTGGAGACCGTGCTCGACGCCGGCCTGCATCAGCCGATGCCAGGCCGGGTGGAACTCCACCTCGTCGATCCGGTTGCCGTAGCGGTCGTGGGTCCGCAGGACCGGGGTGTGGGTGTTGGCCAGGCGCCCCCACTCGAGCGCGTCGCCCCCGGCCAGCTCGGCCACGGCGCGGTTGCGCTCCTCGGCCCATTCCGCGCCCTCCCGCCTCGACCCCTCGAACAGCGCGACGTCCTGCCCGAACGGGTCGTACCCGACGAGCGGCGGCGGCTGGTTCGGGCCGTGATCGGTCGGGTTCACGCCGCCCAGTGAATCGCGCCCGGTGACCCCTTGGCAACCTGGGGCCGGATGGCGCAGTCTGATGGGTGGAGATGGCACCGACGCGCGAGGGCCCCGCAGTGGCGGCGTTCCTGGTGCTGGTCGCGCTCGCCGTGACGCTTTCCCTCGCCACGCGGGAGAGCGCTTCCGTGGCACGAGCCGGGCCGGGCTCTCCGAGCCAACGCCCATCGCCGGCCGATGCCGCGCCGGCTCCCACCTCGATCGATTCCAGCCCGGTGAGCTCGCCCTCGCCCCTCCCCCAGCGCGCCGGCCATGGGGGCGTCTGCGGGCGGGCCGGGATCCCGGTGTTCCCGGGCAGCACGCCGACGGAACCGTTGAGGGTCGGTCCACGGCTGCTGTCGGCGCTCAGCCGGAGGGCGGACCTGCCCGACCTCCACCGGGTGCAGTGGATGGTCCCCGGGCCCGACGCGTTCCATTTCGACGGCGGCCGGGACCTGTGGTCGTTCTACGGCAGCCGGATGCACGCCGTGTACTTCTGGAAGATGACCTCGCACCTCCGCTCGGTGTTGGGGGTCCGCACCCACGGCGAGGTGGACATCGACCCGCTCCTGTACGTCGGGCCCGTCGGCGCGGCGCTGATCGGACCGGGGGCCGACCCCCGGCTCACCCTCCTCTGCTGAACGGCGGCTCAGTACTTCGGCTTGGCGGTTGGACCGCGCCAGGGGTGGCCGATGGCGTGCTGCCAGCAGTACGGATTCGGGTTGTATGCGGACAACTTGATGCCACAGACGCGGCAGTGGCGAGCCTCGCCGGGGCGGCCTTCGCTCTGCTCCGGTTCGGGGTCCTCGACGTCCTGCGTGCGTCTGGACAGCTGGGCGCTCCCTGGTCGTCTCGCCGCGGGGCGGCTCGAAGTGCCGGGGATACTAGCACCGGCTTCTATCGCAGAGAAGACCCTGATGTGTCCTCGTTCGCCCGAAACCGTGCGTGGGCCGCCGGGGTCGGGCCGCGATGGCCCGGGCCCGGCGGCACCCGATTGCTCGAACCCCTGAGAAGATGCCGGACCGTGGACGGCGCCTATCTCGACCACCACACGCCCACGCCGCTGCACCCGGCGGCGCGTGAGGCGCTGATCGAGGCCCTGGATCGGTTCGGCGATCCCCTGCGCTCCCATGCCGTGGGGCGGGAGGCCGACAACGCCCTCGAGGACGCCCGGGACCGGGTCGCGGCGGCGATCGGCGCGCAGCCCGGGGAGATCCTGTTCACCTCCGGAGGAACGGAGTCCGTCGCGCTGGCGGTGTGGTGGCTCACGAGGGCCCGCGGGGAGGGGCGAGTGGTGACCTCGGCCGTCGAGCACCCCGCCGTGCTCGGCGCCGGGAGGGCGCTGGCGGACCAGGGGTTCGAGGTCGTGCAGGCACCGGTCGACCCCGAGGGCAAGCTCGACCTGGATCGCTACCTGGACCTCGTTCGATCGCCGGGAACGGTCCTGGCGTCCGTCCAGCACGCGAATCACGAGGTGGGAACCCTCCAGCCGGTTGCGGAGGCCGCGTCGCTGGCGCATGAAGCAGGTGCCGCGTTCCACACCGATGCCTGCCAGACGGTGGGCCACCTTCCGGTGGACGTTCGAAGCCTGGAGGTCGACCTGCTCTCGCTGTCGGGCCGAAAGTTCGGTGGCCCTCCCGGCGTCGGGACGCTGTTCGTTCGCACCGGAGTGACCCTCCCCGTCCGGGAGGGCGACGACCGCGAGCGCCGCCGACGCCCCGGCGCGCCGAACCTCCCCGGCATCGTGGCCATGGCGGCCGCGCTCGATGCGGCCAGCGCCGAGCTCTCCGATGAGGCCGGCCGCCTGTGGGCGCTGACGACCCGCCTCCGGGCCGGCCTGGAGGCCATCGAGGGCGTCAGCCTCCACGGCCACCCCACCCAGCGAACGCCGCACCTCGTGTGCTGGTCGGCCGAGGGCGTGGACCCCGAGGCCCTGTTCGAAGCCCTGGACGAACGAGGCTTCCGCCTGGACGCCGGCTCCGTCGCCACCGGCGCCGTCGACGAGCCCTCCCCCGTCCTCGAGGCCATGGGCACACCCGACACCATCGCGTTCCGCATCGGCTGCGGCCGCGACACCACCGAAGAGGTCGTAGATCGCCTCTTGACCGAGCTCCGCCCCCTCATCGCCGAGCTCCAACACTTCGAACAGACCAGCCGCAGGTGATCACCCCAGGCCCAGCCCGTCACGATCAACGGGCTCACCCAGAGCGGCGCCGCCCCGGGGCACCTCCGGATCGTGATCAACGGCTCGAAGCTGGGATCGGCCGGGGAGGGGATCAACCTGGCCACGCACAACTCGGTGATCCGCGGGCTGGTCATGAACGGCTTCGGCGACACCGCGCTCGCCCTGTCGGGTGGCGGCGTCGGCCACAACGTCGTGGCCGGGAACTACTTCGGGACGGACGTGACCGGGACGAACGTGGTGGCGAACCAATTCGACGTCCTCGTGATCTCACAGCTGAACACGATCGGCGGCTACAAGCCCAGGGACCGCAACCTCCTGGACGGCGCCACGTACAGCGCCGTGGACGTCACCAACTACGGGAACACCGTCCCGGGCAACTACGTCGGCGTTGACGTCACCGGGACGAAGCCGGTTCCGAACAACGTCGGCGGGGAGCTCGGCGGCGCGACGCTCGCGCAGGTCGGGGGCTCCAACCGAGCACCATGTTCACGATCGAGGTCCGGTTCGGCGCCGCCTGCGACAGCTCCCACCACGGGGAGGGGCGGACACTCCTCGGCACCCTGAAGGCCACGACGGACGACGACGGGAAGGCCGACTTCGCCAAGACGTTCACGAAGCTGGTGCCGACGGGCGACGCGGTGACCGCGCTGGCAACGGGGACCCGCGATACGTCCGAGTTCTCCCGCTGCCGCACGATGGCGTAGCTCCTCGGGGCGGGAGCTACTTCACGACCCAGGTGTCGCCGCCGGTCAGGAGCTTGGCGAGGTCGCCCTGGCCGAGCTTGGCGGTGGCCTGGTCGATCTGGGCGTCCATGGCGTCGCCGTAGACGGGGCGGGAGATATCGCGGAACACGCCGATCGGCGTGGGCATGGTCGGCCGGGTGGCCAGGTGCGCCAGCTGGAAGGCCAGCGTCGGGTCGTCGGCGTGGGCGTCGTGGATGACGATCTGCTCCTGTGCGGTGGACTCGGTCTCGGCGATCTCCAGGCGGCCGTTCTCCCCCACCTTCACGCACCGCTTCCCCTCGTCGAAGATGACCGGCTTCCCGTCCTCGATGCGGATCTGGTTGTGGACCGCGCCGGCACCCTTCTCGCGGAGGGCGTCGAACGCACCGTCGTTGAACACGTTGCAGTTCTGGTAGATCTCGATGAACGACGTGCCGCGGTGCTGCGCCGCCGCCCGGAGCACCGACGTGAGGTGCTGTCGGTCGTTGTCGATGGTCCTCGCCACGAACGACCCCTCCGCCCCGAGGGCCAGCGCCACCGGGTTGAACGGGTGGTCGAGCGAGCCGAACGGCGTGGACTTCGTGACCTTCCCCTCCTCGCTGGTCGGCGAGTACTGGCCCTTCGTCAGCCCGTAGATCTGGTTGTTGAACATGAGGATCTTCAGGTTCACGTTCCGCCGAAGCGAGTGGATGAGGTGGTTCCCGCCGATCGAGAGTGCGTCGCCGTCGCCGGTGATCACCCACACCGACAGGTCCCGCCGGGTGGTCGCCAGGCCCGTCGCGATGGCCGGGGCCCGGCCGTGGATGCCGTGCATCCCGTACGTGTCCATGTAGTACGTGAACCGGCCCGAGCAGCCGATCCCGGAGACGAACACGGTCTGGTGCGGGGGAACGCCCAGCTCCGGCATGAACGACTGCACGGCCGCGAGGATCGCGTAGTCCCCGCATCCGGGGCACCACCGGACCTCCTGGTCCGAGGTGAAGTCCTTCTTGGTCAGCGTCAGGGGCCCGGTGGGAGGACCCGCTGCCGCCGGCCGCCCGCTCCCGTTGCCGTTCCCGCCGTGCACGGCGCCCGTCACGTGAGCCTCCTCACGATCTCCTGCTCGAGTTCCTCGGTGAACATCGGCTGGCCCTCCACTTTCGAGTATCCCTCGGCCGGGACCAGGAACTCCGCCCGGATGACCTTCAGGAGTTGCCCGGTGTTCAGCTCGGGGACCAGGACCTTGGGGTAGCGCGCCAGGACCTCGCCGATGTTGCGGGGCAACGGGTTCAGGTGCCACAGGTGGGCGAACGCCACCTTCCGCCCCTCGCCCCGGAGCCGGCGGACGGCGGCCCGGATGGCCCCCAAGGTGGAGCCCCAGCCCAGCACGAGCAGCTCGGCGTCCCCCGTCTCGTCGTCGACCTCCAGCGGCGGGATGTCGTCGGCGATGCCGGCGATCTTCGCCGCCCGCAGCTCGGTCATCCGCGCGTGGTTCTCCGGCGAGTACGAGATGTTCCCGGTGCCATCCTCCTTCTCCAGCCCACCCACGCGGTGCTCCAGCCCGGGGGTGCCGGGCAGGGCCCACGGCCGGGCCAGGTACTCGTTCCGAAGGTAGGGCATGAACCCGTCGGGGGTGTTCGGCTCGGTGGCGAAGTCGGGATCGATGACCGGCAGCGTGTCCAGGTCGGGCAGCAACCACGGCTCGGAGGAGTTCCCCAGGTACGTGTCGGACAGCAGGATCACCGGCGTGCGGTACTTCACCGCGATCCGCACGGCCTCGATGGCCACGTCGAAGCAGTTCGACGGGGTGGATGCCGCCACCACCGGCAGCGGCGACTCGCCGTGGCGCCCGTACAGGGCCTGCAGGAGGTCCCCGGCCTCGGTCTTCGTGGGCATCCCGGTCGAGGGGCCGGCCCGCATGACGTCCACGATGATCATGGGCAGCTCCAGCATCACCGCCAGCCCGATGGTCTCGGTCTTGAGGTCGAGCCCCGGGCCGCTGGTCCCGGTGACGCCCAACGAACCCCCGAACGCCGCCCCCAACGCCGCGCCCGCCGCCGCGATCTCGTCCTCGGCCTGCAGTGTCCGCACCCCGAAGTTCTTCCGTCGGGACAGCTCGTGGAGCAGCTCGGAGGCCGGCGTGATCGGGTACGACGCGTAGAACAGCGGCAGGCCGCTGCGGACCGACGCCGCGATGAGGCCCCACGACAGCGCGGTGGCCCCGCTGACGTTGCGGTACAGGCCGGGGGCAGCCTGGAACGGCTTGACCTCGTAGGAGTGCGCGAACAGCTCGGTGGTCTCGCCGAAGTTGTAGCCGGCCTTGAACGCGGCGAGGTTCGCCTCCTTGATGTCCTCCTTGCCCGCGAACTTGGCCTCGATCCAGCGGATCGTGACCTCGGTGGGCCGGCCGAACATCCAGGACACGAGCCCCAGCGCGAACATGTTCTTGGACCGCTCGGCGTCCTTCTTGCTGATCTCCAGACCCTCGGTCGCGCGCACCGTGATCGTGGTCATGGGGACCCGGAACAACTGGTAGCTCTCCAGGGACCCGTCCTCCAGCGGGTTCTCCGCGTACCCGGCCTTCTCCAGATTCCGGCCGATGAACGCGTCCTCGTTGACGATGAGCGTCCCGCCCTTCTCCAGGGCCCCGATGTTCGTCTTCAGCGCGGCCGGGTTCATCGCGACGAGCACGTTCGGGCGGTCCCCCGGCGTGGTGATGTCCCGCGAAGCGAAATGGATCTGGAACGCCGACACACCGGCCAGCGTCCCGGCGGGCGCCCGGATCTCCGCCGGGAAGTCGGGCAGCGTGGCCAGGTCGTTGCCGAGGATCGCGGTAGCGCTGGTGAAGCGGTCGCCCGTCAACTGCATGCCGTCGCCGGAGTCCCCGGCGAAGCGCACGACGACGCGCTCACGCTCTTCGACGGTCTTCGGGCTCATCTCGAGTGTGGCCCGCCGTTGGAGCGGGGCCTCCCTCCGACATCGATGGTAGCGCGTCCGCGAACCGATCAGAGGCCCGGCGTAGCATTGCCCCATGCCAGGCCGCGACCTGCCGCCGCTCCCCGCCGAGGGGATCGACGCCGCGCTGGCGCCGTTCGGTACGAGCCGGGGGCTCCCGTCGGAGGCATACCGGTCCGACGACGTGTTCGCGTGGGAGATGCGGCACCTGTTCGAGGTGTCGTGGACCTGCGTCGGACGGTCCGAGGACCTGGCGGATGCGGGGTCGCGCCGGGCCGCGGACGCCGGGGGCGAGCCCGTGCTTCTGGTGCGGGGCGGCGACGGGCGGCTGCGCGCGTTCTCCGACGTCTGCCGGCACCGAGGGCACCTCCTGGCCGAGCCGGGGGCACCTCCCTCCGTCGGGAAGGCGGTGGTGTGCCCGTACCACGGATGGACCTACGGGCTCGACGGGTCGCTGGCGGGCGCCGCGTCCATGCGCGACGTCCCCGAGTTCGACCCGGCGGCGCACCCGCTCCCCGAGTTCGCCGTGGAGGAGTGGGCGGGATTCGTGATGGTGAACGTCTCGGGCGACGCTCAGCCCCTCGAGGAACACCTGGGGGCAATGCGCGAGATGGTCGAACCGTGGGATCCGGCCGGGCTCCGGGCCGCGGTCCGTGAGGACTACGACGTCGCCGCGAACTGGAAGACGATCTCGGAGAACTACCACGAGTGCGACCACTGCTCGAACATCCATCCCGCGCTGTGCCGGGTCTCGCCGCCGGACTCCGGCGCGAACCTGGACCCCGACGGCGCGTGGGTGGGCGGGTGGATGGACCTGGCCGAGCACGCCGAGACCATGTCGCTCGACGGCCGGAGCGGCGGCGAACCCCTTCCCGGGCTGTCCGACGAACTTCGCCGGCGGGTCCTGTACGTCCAGGTCGCGCCGAACCTCCTGCTCAGCCTGCACCCCGACTACGTGCTGACCCACCGGCTGGTCCCGCTCGCGCCCGCCCGTACACGCGTCGAGTGCGAGTGGCTGTTCCCGCCGGACAGCCTCGACCGGGACGGCTTCGACGCCGCTTACGCCGTGGAGTTCTGGGACCGCACCAACCGCGAGGACTGGGGCGCGTGCGAGTCCGTCACCCGCGGCCTCGCATCACGAACCCACGTGCCCGGCCCGCTCTCCTCCCGCGAGGACGCCGTGTACCGGTTCCTCACGCTCGTGGCCGGCGCCTACCGGGACGGCCGGTTCACCCGCCCCCGGCCCGTTCGCCGCCCCGCCACCGCCCGTCCCTGACCGGATCATCCTCCGCCGGGCCGTAGTCTCGGGCCACGATGCAGGTTCCGAAGGGCCGACCTCGCAGTGGCGCCGGGCGCGTCGTGGACGCCCTGCTGTGGATGGCCTCGCTCGGCCTGCTGGGGGGGACCATCGCGTACTCGCTGGGGCCGGCTCCGGCCGCGCTGAACGCGTTCCCGCTGGCGGACAAGGTGTTGCACGCGGGGACGTACGGCGCGATGACGCTCTCGTGGCTGCTCACGGTGGTATGGCGGCCCGGGCGGGGCGGCGGGGCGATCCCCGAGGACGCCCCCGCGGTCCTGGTCAGCGCGATCATCCTCGGGGCGGCCATCGAGGTGGCCCAGCACTTCGTGGACCGCACCGCGGACCCGCTCGACGCACTGTCGGACGCCGTGGGCGCAGTGGCCGGCCTCGCAGTGTGGGCGGCGGTCCGCAGGATGACCCGCCACCGGGCCCGCCGGGCCTGATCCCGTTACGGACGTCCCGACGACGCGTCCCGCGACCATCCGCCCGTCCGGGGGCGATACCAGTGCCGGGTGTTCTGCCGGCACACCCACGCGTCGTAGCCGAACGCCAGGTACCACATGTCGCCGCCGCAGGGGCACGCCACGGCGCCGTCCGCCCGCACGGGCGCCGGTTCGTCCATCGGGGGATCGATCGCGGGAGGCGTGGTCACCGGCTCACTCCAGCCCCAGCTCCCGCCGGACCCGCCGGGTTCCCTCCACGATGGCCCGCAGCTTGTCCTTGGCCTCGTCCACGGTCCGGGTCTTCAGCCCGCAGTCCGGGTCGACGAACGTCCGCTCCGGCGGGATGACCTCCAGCGACCGCCGGATCCCCGCCTCCACCTCGTCCGCCGACTCGATCCGGTGGGAATGCGAGTCCGCCACGCCGAGCCCGATCGACTTCGTGAACGGGAACTCCCGGAAGTCGTCCAGGAGGTCGAAGTTCGAGTTCGTCATCTCGAGGTCGATCTGGTCCACCGGAAGGTCGAGCATCTTCGGGTACGCGTTGTGGAAGTCGCCGTAGCAGATGTGGGTGATCGTGTGGACCCCGTCGAGTCCCGAGGTGACCACGCCGAGGGCCTTGATCGCGAGCTCCAGCTCGTCCATCCGCGTGGACACGGCCGGCTCGTCGATCTGGATGAACGTGGCCCCGGCGGCCTTGAGATCCTCGGCCTCCTGCCGGATCACCTCGGCCAGGGCCATCACCAGGTCCTCCCGGGTCCCGTACGCCTCGTTGAACGACCAGTCGCAGATCGTGTACGGGCCGGTGAGCATGCCTTTCACCGGGCGGTCGGTGAGCGACTGGGCGAACTCCCACCACTCCAGCGTGATCGGGTGGGTCCGGCGGAGCTCCCCGGTGACGACGGGCTTGCGGTAGAACCGGTTCCCGTAGGACCGGACCAGCCCGCCCTGGGTGAACCCCTCGAGCTCCTCGGCGAAGAACGCCACCATGTCGCCCCGGTACTGCTCGCCGTCCACGATGACGTCGATCCCGATCTCGTCCTGGAACCGGATCCAGTCCTCGGTGACCTTGCGCTCGAGGGCCTTGAGGTCCTCCCGCGAGATCCGCCCCCTGGCGAAGTCCGCCCGCGCCGCCAGGATCTCCGGCGGCTTCGGCAGCGACCCCACCTGGGTGGTCCACAACCCCTTCACCTGCGTCACGACACGGCCTCCTTCACCTCGGCCAGCCGGCGGAGCTTCCGCTCGGCGGCCTCCCTGGGCAGGAACTCCAGCCCGCACGACGGCGCCAGCCACAGGCGCTCCAGCGGGACGTTCTCGACGATGTCGCCCACCGCCCGCGCCAGCTGCTCGACGGATTCGAGCTTCGTGTTGCGGGCGTCGGCGATCCCGGCCTGGATGATCCGGTCACCCGGCAGCCTGGAGAGCAGCTCGCCGCTCTGCCACCCGGACACCAGGTCCAGGCCGAATCCGTCGAACGGCAGGTCGAACAGCGCGGTGCCGAAGGGGGCCACGTCGCCGAAGTACGTGGCCAGGATCGTGGTGGCGTCCACGGCGTCGGTGAGCGTCCCGGCCACGGCGGCGAAGGCCTCCAGGTCGCCCGGAGGCTGCCCGGGCACCCGGGCCAGGGCCGGTTCGTCGAACTGGATCACGGTGGCGCCCGCCGCGGCCAGGTCGCGGGCCTCGTCCCGGAGCGCGCTCGCCAGGTCCCGGAGCAGCGACGCCCGGTCCCCGCCGCTCTCGTCCTTGGACAGCGACGCCAGCGTGTACGGCCCGCACAGCACCGCCTTCACCGGCCGTTCGCTGTTCGAGGCAGCGAACGAGAACTCGTCCACCAGGATGGGCCGTTCCCGGCGAACCGGGCCCTTCACGACGGGCTGGCGGAAGTACGTGTTGTTGTCGAAGAACCGGATGAGGCCGGAGAGCGCGAACCCTTCCAGGCCCTCCGCCACGCGCGTGACCGGGTCGTCCCACCGGACCTGGCCGTCGGTCACCAAGTCCACCCCCGCCGCGGCCTGATCGGCCAGGATCTCGCGGGTCAGGTCGTCCTCCGCCGCCCGGATGTCGTCCGCGGTGGCCTCCCCGCGGTCCACGGCCTGCAGGATCTTTCGGAGCCGGAACTCCCCACCCTCGCGGGGCGGCCGCGGATACGACCCGACCGCCGTCACCTGGAGCGCCACGTCGTTCTCCTTTGCTCGAACACGAAAAAGCCCCGTCCTCCGCCTCGGGAGAACGGGACCGGTGTTCGTGGCCCGCCCGGACACTTCGTTGCGCCCTGCCGTCGGCTCGCGCCGCCGGAAGGGAGCCACATCTCCCTCTCGCGAGGGAAGGCACCTTGGGTGTCCGTCCCAGGTTGCCGGTCCCGGCCCGCCGTGCTCGGCCGAGGCACTCCCGATGCACCACCGAGGCTAGCAGCGCTCGCCAAACCGGTCAATGGTCAGAACGGGGCATGGCCCCTGAGGGGGTCGAGTGCCCGGCTTCAGCAGCAGTGGATCGCGAGCGCTCGACGAGGGTGTGGGTGCTCGCGTCTCTCCGCAGACCCACGGTCCGGGTCGCGGGTCCCGGGAACCGGGCGTAGGGTCGGGTGATCCCCGACGCAGGAGGTGGGACATGCGCAAGTGGATCGCGCTCCAGGTGCTGCTCACGCTGGTGATCGTGCCGGCGGCGGTGATGGCGCAGGACAGGGCGGGGAAGGTCTCGGGTTCCGGCGTCACCCGCCTGAGCCGGCAGGCATTCCATTTCGCCACCGGTGACGCCGGGACGAGCAGCCAGTCGTTCACGAACATCCCCGGGCTCGGGCGGGAGGTGTGCGCTACTGGCAGCGTCATGGGGACGGTCAGCCTGAACCTCAGCGGCGGGGTCGTCGAGGTCCGGCTGGTCGACCACGCCCCCGGTGGGAACAACGTGCTGCACCCCTCGCTCGCGCATTTCAACCCGAGTGCGGGGACCACGTCGTTCTCGTTCTCGTTCGTGGAGGCACTCGGTTCGCCGCACATCCACACGTTCAACCCGGAGTGGCGGAGCACGACGGGCGGCCCGGTCAACCTCCACGGCGGGGCGCTGGTGTTGCAGTACGACTCGGCCCCGCGCGCCTGCTAGCAGCAGGAAGAGAATCGCCGGTGCGGAGGGAAGACGGGATCGTGCCGGCTAGTGGAACGAGTTGCCGCAGGCGCAGGTGCTGGTGGCCACGGGGTTGTCGATGGTGAACCCGGAAGCCTCCAGCGTGTCCACGAAGTCGATCGTGGCCTGCGTGATGTAGGGCACGCTCATGCGGTCGATGACGAGCCGGACGCCGTACTGCTCCTCGCTGACGTCGCCGTCGCCGGTCTGGTCGTCGAGATACATGGCGTAGCGCAGGCCACTGCACCCGCCGGGCTGGACGGCCACCCGCAGGGCGATGTCGGACCGTCCCTCCTCCTGGAGGAGCTCCTTCACCTTGGCGGCGGCGGTCTCGCTGAGCTGGATCATCCCGTGGTCTCCGTGGTCGTCTCGCAGGCGAACTGGTTGCAGGAGGAAGTATACCCGGCGGGTCCGGTTCACCCACCTAGGAGGGTCCCGAAGTCTCCCGGACGGCCCCCGGCGGCCCGGAGCAGATCGTCCGGGGCGATGGGGAACACGGAGTCGGGGGTCCCCGCCGCGGCCCACACCTCGGCGTGGCCCAGGAGGTCGCGGTCCACCAGGACCTCGAGCGGCCGGGCGTGACCGAAGGGCGGGGTCCCGCCGATCCCGTAGCCGGTGGCGGCCCGAGCCTCCTCGGCGTCGGCCCGGCGGACCTCCGAGGCACCCAGGAGCTCGGCGAGCCTCCCGGTGTCGGCCCGGTTGGCCCCCGAGGTCAGGGCCAGGAACGGCCGCCCGTCGGCCATGAACACCAGCGACTTCACGATCTGCCCCACATCGCAGCCGACGGCCCTCGCCGCGTCCCCCGCGGTCTTGGTCCCCTCCGGGAACCGCCGCACCTCGATCGTCAGCCCGAGGCCCACCGCGGCCCGGATCACCCGGTCGACCGACCTGCTCAGGACGAACCCTCTTCTCCGCGTTGGGGCCACCGGAGGGCCAGGCCGGCGACCGCCTGCCGGAGGGCCGTCCGGGCGTCCGAGTAGGCCCGGTCCCGGCCGGTCGCCTCGACCAGCGAGACCACCGGCACGCCCTCCACGACCACCCCGGGCTCGGCCTGTCCACACACGATCGCCGCCGGGCGACCGGCCGTTCGTGACCGGGCCACCACACCCCCCACGGTCTTGCCGTGCATGGATTGGGCGTCGAACTTCCCCTCGCCCGTGACGACCGCATCGGACTCCGACAGCCGCTCGTCGAACCGCACCGCTTCCATCACCACCTCGATCCCGGGCCGGAGCTCGGCGTTCAGGAAGGCCATGAGCCCGGCCCCCAGGCCCCCTGCCGCTCCGGCGCCCGGACGGCCGGCCACATCCACGCCCAGGTCCCTGCGGATGACCTCCGCGTAGCGGGCCAGGGCGGCGTCGAGCGTCCGCACGTCACGCGGGGAGCACCCCTTCTGCGGCCCGTACACGGCGGTCGCGCCCTCCGGCCCAGTGAGCGGGTTGTCGACGTCGCTCGCCACCACGAACCGGACGCGGCCCACCTCGGGCACGAGCCCTGACGGGTCGATCCGCTCGAGGCGGGCCAGCGCCGCGCCGCCCGATTCGAGGTCCCTCCCGCCGGCGTCCAGGAGCCGGACCCCCATGGCCTGGGCCATCCCCGCGCCGCCGTCGTTCGTGGCGCTGCCGCCGATGCACACCATGACCGTGCGGGCCCCGGCCCGGCACGCCTCCAGGATCAGCTCGCCGGTTCCCCGGGTCGTGGCCCGCAGCGGGTCCCGGCGCCCCTCCGGGACCAGCGCCAGCCCGCTTGCCGTCGCCATCTCCACGATCCCGAGCGGCCCCTCGGGCCCGGGTGCGATCCCCACCGGCGCCTCCACCGGGTCGCCCAGGGGACCGGTCACGGTGATTCGTCGCTGCTCCCCGCCGAGCGCGGCGACCAGGGCCTCCAGGGTGCCCTCGCCGCCGTCGGCCATGGGGACCTCGATCGCGGTGTCCCCGGCCCGGGCAACGAGCCACCCCTCCGCCATGGCCCGGGCGGCCTCCGCGGCGGTGAGCGTGCCGCGGAACTTGTCGGGGGCCAGGAGGATGCGCATCGAGCGGAGGGTACAATCCGCGAACCCATGGGCATCGGACACGACGAGCTGCTGGGGATCGCCCGCCACGAACGCGAGGCCGTGGGGCGGACCATCCAGTACACGCCCCCCGAGGCCTGGGGGGCGGACAGCCCGGCCGAGGGATGGCGGGTACGCGACGTGGTCGCGCACCTCGCGGCGGCGGAGGTGGCCGCCGCCGCCGTCCTGGCCGGAGAGCAGCCCGTCGAGCTCGACGAATATGTGAAGACGGAGGAGGAACACAACCCCACCGTCGACGGATTCGACCGGTTCGCCGTGTCCCGCCGGGCCGACGCGCCGCTCCGCCAGGTCATCCGGGAGTGGGGGGCTGCGGCCGACCTGTTCCTGTCCCGGGCCTCTGCGGTGAGCGATGAGGACTGGAGCTCCAGGAGGGTCCCGTGGTTCGCCGGCGAGATCCCCGTGCGGTACCTGGTGCAGTCGCGGGTGGCCGAGTGGTGGTCGCACGGCGAGGACATCCGGACCGGGGCCGGCCTCGAACCCCGCCGCGAGCACTGGCCGATCTACGCCCTCAACGACCTCGCCGTCCGGGCCCTGCCGTGGGCCCTGGGCCTGGCCGGCCGGTCCTACCGGAGCAAGAGCGTGCTGGTGGAGCTGGAGGGCGCCGGGGGCGGGACCTGGCACCACGGGCTGGGCCCCCGGGAGGTCCCCGGCGAGGGCCGGCGGCCCGACGCCACGATCGGGGGCCGGGCCTACCAGTTCGCCATGGTGGCCACCCGCCGCCTTCCCGCGGACCCCCTGGTCGAGGACGGCACGCTCACGGTGGGCGGCGACGTGGACCTCTCGCTCGACGTCCTGCGGAACATCCGCGTCTTCGGATAGATCGGGGCCTCGGCCCCGTCCCCCGAGAGCCGGACTGCGGTTTCGTCCGTAGTTCTGGGGAGGTACCGTGCGAAGGATGCGATCGCGAATCCCGAGCCCGGGCGACGCCGCGTTGGTGCGCGGGTTCGCCTCGGGGGACCCGGTGGCCGCCGACGAGCTCTACGGGCGGTACGCCTCCCGCATCTACGGATTGGGGTTGGTCATGCTGGGAAACGAAGCCGCCGCGGAGGACCTGGTGCAGGACTCGTTCGTGAAGATCCTTCGCTCCGCGGGCAACTTCGACCCGGCCCGGGGCTCGCTCGACACGTGGGTCCTGCTGGTGGCCCGGTCCCTGGCCCTGGACTCGCTCCGGCGCCGGGTCCTGGAGGCTCGAACGCTCACTGCCACGCGGCCGCTGGACGACGCGGACCCGGAGCCCGGCCCCGACCACGTCGCCGAGACGCACGACCTGGTCGAACGGGCCCGGCGCGCCATGTCCGCCCTCACCGACGGGCAGCGGGCCGCCCTCGAGCTGGCCTACTTCGGGGGGAAGACCTCGGCGGAGGTCGCCGAGCTGGAGGGCATCCCGCTGGGCACCGCGAAGACCCGGATCCGGTCGGCGCTGATCCGGCTGCGGCAGGCCCTCCAACCGGAACGGGAGGGAGGCCAGGCATGACCGGCCGGGGTTCTCCCTCGACGGCTCGGATCATGGGGTGCGACGAGGTCCGCGACAGCCTTCCCGAGCATCTCCTGGGGACCCTGGCCTCCGAGGACGAGGCCGCGGTCCGGCACCACCTTCGGGGGTGCGGTTCGTGCCGGCGGGAGCTGGCCCAGCTCGGCGAGGGCCTCTCCACGTTCGCCCGGGCCGCGCACCAGGCGGAACCGCCCCCGGACCTCAAGGACCGGGTCATGCAGGCGGTGGCCGAGGAGCACGCCGCCTCCGCGAACCCCGCCGAGGTGCCGGGCGGCGGGCCCCGGCAGGACCGGGCCCGGAGTCTCCGGGCCCGGGTGCTGGCGGTGGCCGCGGCCGTCGTCGTCCTGGCGGCGTCGGGATGGGGTGTCGCGCAGACCATCCGGGCCTCCAACCTGTCCGAGCGGGCCCACGCCTACCAGGTGTTCCTCGACGCCCTGGGCGGACGGGACGTCCGCGTGGCCCGGCTGGAGGCGGCTGGGACCCGGCCCGTGGAGGGGACCGCGGTGCTGTACGACTCCGACGTGGGACGGTCGTGGGTCCTGGTGCTGGTCCGCTCGCCGGGGGCCTCGGGGAGTGTCCAGGTGATCCTGCAGTCCTCCGGCGGGCGCATCCGGATGCACCCGGTGCAGTTCGACGCCGAGGGAGATACCGACGCCTGGCTGGTGACCTCCGCGGACCTGTCCCGCTACGACCGGCTCCGGGTCCTGGACGGGACCGGCCACCTCCTGGCCACCGGGCGGGTCACGGACGCCTGACCGTCAGCCCCGGGTGATCACGAGCCGGCGGACCTCCCGGCGCACCGGCCCGAACCGGAACTTGTATTCCAGATCGCCCTTCAGCATGTCGAACACCGTGCACCCGTCGGCGATGGCGTGCTCGATGAGATCGGCCACCAGGACCATGCCCGGCGCCAGCTCGCGGCGCCCCCGGTCGAACGCGGAGTTGTAGAGGGAGAACACCCCCCGGAACCGGAACGCGACGGCCGCGGCCGCCCGCTCGCGGCCGGCCTCCAGGAACGCCAGGTGGAACTCCCCCTCCGGGATGAACAGCTCGCCCAGACGGCGGAAGAACAGCTCCATGCCCGGGACCATGAACCGGCCCTTGCGCCCCTCGCTCCCCCGGTGCATCTCCGCGAACAGCCCGATGTCCGCGACCAGGGACTCCGGCGTTGCGAACACCACCCGGTGCTCCCCCATCCCGGCCCCCAGGCGGCGGGCCTTGCGCCGGATCTCGTGGCGGAGCTTGCCGGGGAGCCCGGCCAGGTACTCCTCGTAGGTGGCCGGGAGCGCGATCCGCGGCGCCACGGCGTCCGGCGCGTCCTCCACATGGAGGCCCAGCTCCCCGGCGGCCCCCGCCAGGCGGGCCAGCCAGGGGGAGTCCTCGCCCATGCCCATGAGGTCCGCCTCGGTCCAGTCGCCCCGGCCGGCCAGCGCCGCCAGCAGCTCGCGGGCCACCGCGTCCTCGGACCCCGGCGCCGCCACCGGCCCCATGTAGTCCGTGACCTCGGTCCCGCCCAGGAACCGCAGCTCCCCGCCGTGCCGTTCGAACGCCGACGCACCGACCATGCCGCCCTCGTCCTCGGCGAACGCCAGCAGGAGCTCCGAATCGTGGCCGAACTCCTCCCAGTACAGCTTGAGGTACCGGGGTTGATGGAAGAACGTGGCCGCGGGGTCGGCATCCATCAGGTCCGACCAGTCGGGACGCAGGAAGTCCCGGGGGTCCTCGGAGAACGAGATCCGGACCGACACTCAGCGGTCCAGCACGAACAGGGAGTGGGGATACGTCTTGAGGGTCGGCCACGGGGGCCGGTACGTCTCGGTGTGCACGATCGAGAGGTCGTGCTCCTTGAACACCGCCTGCCACCCCTCGGGGCTCCGGAATGTGAACGGCGTGGGGACACCGTGCCGCCAGTTGAGCGCCCAGTCCCACACGCTGTTGAGCAGGCGGTCCAGACGGTTTCTCGGGGTGTCCTCCATGATCACCAGGCGGCGGCGGGCGATCCGGTGGGCCTCGGCGAACAGCCGGATCTGATCCTCGTAGCGATCCATGTGGTGGAACACGAACAGCAGCATCACGACGTCGAAGAAGCCGTCGGGCACCGGGACACGCAGGGGGTCCTCCTGGAGGATGAACGGGAGCTCACGGGCCCGGTTCCCGTACTCGACCACGTCGGTGAGCGTGGGCTCCACGCCCGTGCGGTCGCGGAGCCACCGGCTGATGAAGCCGGTCCCGGCGCCGAGATCGAGGAGCGTCCACCCGCGCTCCAGCCACGGCGCGACCTTCGACCCGACGGCGTTCTCCCGCAGGAACATCCCGTCAATGATAGGAGGGCCCGGAGATTCGTCCGCGGTCAGCGGGCCCCGGCGTGGGTGCCTCCGCCTCCCCCACCGCCGCCGCCCGAGAACGAGCCGCCGGAGCTCGAGAACGAGCTGATCCCGTGGGAGGACGACGACGAGGACGAGACAGCGCTCGACGGCGGGATCCGGGAGGCCGTGTGGAACGCCGAGACCCAGACCAGCGCGTTCGCGCCGCCCGGCGCGCCGGGCCAGGGCGAGGGCAGCCGTTCGACCGGCACCAGCGAGCCGACCTGCTCGGCCACCTCCTTCGCGACGCCCAGGGCGGCGGCGTACTCGAGGTACCGCTCCCAGATGACCACCGCGAGGGCCGGCGCGTCGGGAAGCGACGAGAAGTCCTTCAAATACTTCCGGAACCCCCGCCACGGCGCCATCCGAGCCCGGAACTCCGGGTCCAGCCTCGGAGGCACGGCGAGGGCCAGGCCCCCGCCCAGGAGGATGGCCTCCCAGATGAAGAGCTGGGGGAGGCCGGCGACGTCGCCGCCCGAGACGGACAGGGCGATCCCGGCCGCGGTCCCCCCCAGGGCCGACCACGCGATCAGCCGCTTGCCGAACCGCTTCTCCTGCTTGGGAACCCTCCCCAGGCGCGCCTTCATCCGCGCCGTGAGGTCGTTCGACCACTTCTTGAACCGGCGGCTCCCGCCCTTGTGCCGCAGGGAGTTCAGCGACACCGGCGCATCCCCCGCCGAGGCCCAGACGGGCTCGTCGGGCCGCGCGGGCGATGCGTCCTTCGCTGTCTTCGCGTCCTTGGCGGCCTTGCCGTCCCTGCCGAACACGAAGCTCACGAAGTCCCGGTCGACGTCGGTCTGCGGTTCGCCCGTCAGGCGCACCTGGAAGTCCGTGGGATCGGACACGGTCCCCTCGGGCACCATGCCGATGACCCCGGTCCGGGCCAGGTGGAGGATCTCGGTGCCGTAGGCGGTGGTGGAGAAGGTCTGACCGCGAAGCTTCCCCCACATCACCGCGAGGTCTACCGGATCGATGGGCTCGGGGGCCTCGGTGACGTCGTTCGGAGCGCCCATCCGGTCGCGGACGCGGGCCGCGATCACCACCAGCAGCCAGAACACCGGGAGGCCCAGCAGGAGCCACAGCGCCAGCAGGTGCCGGTTGTGCCGGGACGCGAACCACCCCCAGAAGCCGGTCTTCTCGCCGGGGAACGGCTCCCTCCCGATCTCCCTGTTCCCGATCGCGTGGTCCTGTTGGAACGCCAGCGGGACCGAGGCGGGAGGCATCAGGATCGAACCCTCCACGAAGCCACCGGCGGGGACATCGCGAACCTCGAAGACCACCGTCTGCGGGTCGTTCAACCGGAACGTCCCGTTCGCGGGGCCGAAGCCCTTCGCCAGGACCTCCCCCGGGCGGAGACTGCGCGTCTCGATCACGCCGTTGCCGGGCGGCTCGGCCGGCGGCGGTGGGCAGTCGCGGTCCGGTCTGGGGAGGCTGCCGAGCGCCGCGCCGGGGACGTGCACCGTCACCAGGACGTGGTCGGTCCCGGCGTCGGCCGTCCCCACGAACTGCCAGTACAGGTGGGCCCGGTCGGTGTACACGCGAACAGCGCACCGGACCCGGTACGCGATCTCGAACGTCTGCCGGCCGGTCTCGAACTGTGGGAAGTCGTACTCGGCCTGGAAGAAGGTGCCGGAGGAGACGTCGCGGACGTTGAGCGGCGCGCCGTCCTGGGACACCCGGAACCCCTCCACCAGGTCGTGGGGCCAGTCCACGCCGAACGTCCCCACGCTGAACGTCCCGCCGGTGAACAGGAACGTCCGGTCCTCGACTAGGTCCATGCTCCCGTCGGCCAGGATCGTGGCGTCGATCCGGACCTCGGGGAACGTGAACGACTTGTCCTCCACATCCGCGTGCGCCGTCGCCGTGAGCGGCGCGAGCACCGCGGCGGCGAAGCCCAGCGCGAGATGGATCAGCCGGACGCGTCTCATGCCAGCTGCTTCACGAAGAAGAATGAGATGGCCATGATCACGTAGGCCCCCAGCAGCTGCGCACCCTCCAGCCAGTTGCTCTCGCCGTCCTGCGAGATCAGCGACACCAGCACCGCCGACAGCCCCACGGCCGCGATCTCGAACGTGTTGAACACGAAGCTCATGGGGTGGCCCACGGCGGCGCTGATGAACACCAGGAGCGGCGCCACGAACAGCGCGATCTGGGTGGACGACCCGATGGCGATCTCGAGGGTGACGTCCAGGCGGTTCTTGAGAGCGAACACCACCGCCGTGCTGTGCTCGGCGGCGTTCCCGATGATCGGCACCAGGATGAGCCCCACGAAGAATTTCGACAGCCCGAGGTCTTTCAGCGCCGGTTCCAGGGCCCCCACCAGGATCTCGGCCATCCACGCCGTCACCGCCGTGGCGCCCACCAGCGCCATGACCGCCCGACGGCGGGGCCACGTCGGCTCCTCGTGCTCGTCGGGCACCCGGAACAGGTGCTCGTGCGTCACCATCGTGAAGAACAGCGCGGCCCCGTACAGGACGATCAGGACGAACGCCACGACCACGCTCACCGTCTCGCGTTCGGCGAACTCCTTCGATCCCGAGGTCAGGACGAACAGGGCCGGCATGAGCAGGCCCGTGACGGCCAGGGTGAGCGAGGTGGAGTGCACGCTGGCCGCGTGGCGGCTGTAGCGCTGCTGGGGATGGCGGAGCCCTCCCACGAACAGCGACAGCCCCAGCACCAGCAGGAGGTTCCCGATGATCGAGCCGATGAGCGAGGCCTTCACCACGTCGAGCTCGCCCTTCAGGATCAGGAAGATCGAGATGATGAGCTCGGCCACGTTGCCGAACGTCGCGTTCAGGAGCCCGCCGGCCTTGGGACCGGCGTGGGCCGCGAGCTGCTCCGTGGCCCGCCCGATGAGTCCGGCCAGCGGGAGGATGGCCAGGGCCGACGTGACGAACGTCAGCAGGTCGTTGTGGAACCCATAGTCGGAGATGGCCGCCACGGGCACCAGGACCAGCAGCCAGTCCAGGCTGGGCTTGCGGAGGTCGATCGACCGGTACGCCATGCTCGCCGAAGACTAGAGGCTGCCCGGCACCCGGCGCGACCCAGCGGCCGGTCGCGGCGCGTCTAGTGGGGGGCCGAGGCGGCGGCCTCGCCGGCCCCGGCCAGGGCCTCCTGGAGGACGTCCCAGGCGAGGACGGCGCACTTGATCCGGATGGGGTACTTCACGACGCCCTTCAGGGCCACCAGGTCCCCGAACTCGTCCTCGGTGGGGTCGACCTCCCCGGCCATCATCCCCCGGAAGTCCGCGGCGAGGTGCAGGGCCTCCTCCACCGGCTTGCCCTTCACGGCCTCGGTCAGCATCGAGGCCGAGGACTGGGAGATCGAGCACCCCTGGCCCTGGAACGCCACGTCGGCCACCGTCCGATCCTCCACGTGGGCGAACACCGTGATCTCGTCCCCACACAGCGGGTTGTTCCGGGAACAGGAGAGCTCCGCGTCCGGCAGCTCGCGCTTGTTCCGGGGGTTCTTGTAGTGGTCGAGGATGACTTCCTTGTACAGATCGTCGAGGGACATCGCTCAGCCAGTCTAATCGAGCATCTTCAGTCGAAGATGCTCCGGGCCTTCTCCAGGGCCGCGATCAGTACGTCCACCTCGTCGCGGGTGTTGTACAGGTAGAACGAGGCCCGGGCCGTGGCGGGGACCCCCAGGACCCGGTGGAGGATCTGGGTGCAGTGGTGGCCGGCCCGGATGGCCACGCCCTCCTGGTCCAGGACCTGCGACAGGTCGTGCGGGTGGATGTCGGCGAACCAGAATGACACCTCGGCGCCGCGTTCGGTCATGTCGTGGGGACCGAACACGCGCGCGCCGATCCCCAGGAGCCGGTCGATCGCGTACTGGGCCACATTCTCCTCGTGGGCCCGGACGGCATCCATGCCGACGGCCTGGAGGTACTCGATCGCGGCCGCCAGGCCGATCTCCTCGGCGATGTTCATGGTCCCGGCCTCGAACTTCCACGGGATCTCGCGCCACGTGGATGAGTCCCGGCCGACCTCGCGGATCATCTCGCCGCCACCCATGAAGGGATCCATGGCCTCCAGGTGCTCGCGCTTCGCGTACAGCCCGCCGGAGGCCGTGGGGCCCAGCATCTTGTGCCCGGAGATCGTCAGGAAGTCGCAGTCCAGCTCCGCCACGTCCACCGGCGCGTGGGGCACCAGCTGGGCCCCGTCCACCAGGAACAGGGCGCCGGCGGCGTGGGCCGAGTCCGCCAGGCGGCGGAGCGGGGGCATCGTCCCGAGGACGTTCGACATGCCGCTGATCGCGACGAGCTTCGTGTTCGGGCCGAGGAGCTGCTCGAACTCGCCCTGGTCCAGGCGGCCCTCCTCGGTCACCGGCACGTAGCGGAGGACCGCGCCGGTGTCCCGGGCGGCGAGCTGCCACGGGATGATGTTCGAATGGTGCTCGAGCTCGGAGAGCACGATCTCGTCGCCCTCCCGCAGGAACCTCCGCCCCCACCCGTACGCCACCAGGTTGATGGCCTCCGTCGTCCCCCGGTTGAACACGATGCTCGCCGGGTCGGGAGCGCCGACGAACCGCGCCAGCCTGGCGCGCGCGTCCTCGTAGGCCTGGGTGGCCTCCCCGGCCAGCGTGTGGACCGAGCGGTGGATGTTTGCGTTGTGCCGCTCGTAGTAGTCGACGACGGCGTCGATGACCTGGCGGGGCTTCTGCGACGTGGCCGCGGAATCCAGGTACACGAGCGGCCGGTCGTGGACCAGGCGGTCGAGGATCGGGAAATCCTTGCGGATGCGTTCCACGTCGAGCGCCCCGGGGTCCCGGTGATCCGCCACCTTCGCCATCTGCGCCTCCAACCCTACGACTCGCCGCGCGCGGGGCCGGATCCGGCGTCGTCGCGGCCGGCCTCCTCCTCGGAGAGCCCGACCTCCTGCCGGATGCCCTCGTAGCCCTTCTCCTCCAGCTCCCGGGCCAACTCCGGACCGCCCTCCTTCACGATCCGCCCCCCCATCATCACGTGCACGAAGTCGGGGTGGACGTAGTTGAGGATCCGCTGGTAGTGGGTGATGACGAGCACGCCGAGGGAAGGCCCGATGAGCTTCTCCACGCCGGTGGCCACGGCCTTCAGCGAGTCGATGTCCAGGCCCGAGTCGGTCTCGTCGAGGATGGCGATCTGCGGAGCCAGCACGGCCAGCTGGAGGATCTCGTTCTTCTTCTTCTCGCCGCCCGAGAACCCCTGGTTCACGTAGCGGCGGACCATGTCGTCCTCCACACCGAGGAGGTCCATCTTCTCCTTCATGTGCTTGCGGAAGGCCAGCGCCGAGATCTCCTCGCCCTTGATGGCCTTGTAGGCCGTTCGCAGGAAGTTCACGACGGAGACCCCCGGGACCTCCACCGGGTACTGCATGGCCAGGAACAGGCCGCGCTGGGCGCGCTGGTCCGGCGTGAGCCCCAGGATGGCCTCGCCCTTGAACACGACCTCGCCCGAGGTGACCTGGTAGCCGGGCCGGCCCATCAGCACGTTGGCCAGGGTCGACTTCCCGCTGCCGTTCGGCCCCATGAGGGCATGGGTCTCGCCCTGGCGGACCGTGAGGTCGATGCCCTTCAGGATCTCCTTGCCCTCCACGGAGGCGTGGAGGCCCCGGATCTCCAGCTCGGCGGTCTGCACGAGCGTGTCTGCGGTTGCCATGTCAGTCGCTCACCTCGATCAGGATGTCGTTGCCCTCGACCTTCACCGGGTAGGCGCGCACCGGCATCGTGGCCGGGAGGGTCCTCGGCTTGCCCGTGTTGAGATCGAACGTCGAACCGTGCTTCGGGCATTCGATGGTCTCGAAATCCGGGTCCACCTCGCCCTCGTCCAGGTAGGAGTGGGCGTGCGAGCAGATCGCCTCGAGCGCCCGGAACTCGCCGTCGCCCAGGTTGGCCACGGCGATCTCGGTCCCGTCGTGCGCGAACCGCCGGGCCTCGCCCTCGGGGATCTGGTCCGTGGTCGCGATCTTCACCAGGCCCATCTCCTCACCGCTCCAGCTCGCGTTCGATGGCCTGCTCCAGCCCGCGGCGGACCTCCTCGAGGCCCACGCGGTCCAGGACCTCCCGGAAGAAACCGAACACGATGAGCCGCTCGGCTTCCTTCCGCGGGATCCCGCGGCTCTGGAGGTAGAACAGGGCCTCCTCGTCGACCGGGCCCACGCTGGCCGCGTGGCCGCAGCGGACCTCGTTGTTCTCGATCTCCAGGTTGGGGATGGCGTCGGCCTTCGCGTGCTCGCTGAGCACGATGTTGCGGTTCGTCTGGAAGGCGTCGCTGCGGGAGGCACCGGGACGGATGTGCACCCAGCCCGAGTAGATGGCCCGGCTCGCCCCCTTCAGGGCGCCCTTGTACAGCAGTTGGCTGGTGCCGTTCGGCGCCTCGTGGTCCTGCAGGGTCCGGTGGTCGAAGTGCTGGGAGCCGTCGGCGAAGTACAGCCCGAGCATCTCGGAGTGCCCGCCGGGCTCGGCCAGGACGGATTCGAACTCGTTCCTGGACAGGTCCGCGCCGAACGCGACAGAGAGCGAGTGGAACTCGGCGTCGCGGGCCAATCGCGCCCGCTGGACCGACACGTGGGTGACGCCCTCGCCCCACTCCTGGAGCGAGACGTAGCTGACCTTCGACGCCGGGCCGACGTCGATCTCGACCACGGCGTCGGAGAGGGCCCGGTCGAGGGCCGGCGAGACGTAGCGGTCGATGAAGGTCACATCGGCCTGCTCCCCCACCACGATCAGGGTGTGGGGGAACACCGCCGCGCTGCCGGCGTCGAGGTAGGTCAGGGACTGCAGCGGCAGCTCCACGCGGACCCTCGGCGGGACATACAGGAACGTGCCGCCGGTGCGAAAGGCCCCGTGCAGCGCGGTGAACTTGGTCCGGTCGGTGGGGACGATGGCATGGAGGTGGGGTTCCACCAGCTCGGGCAGTCGTTCGGCGGCGGCGTCCAGGCCGGTGAAGACCACGCCCTGCTCGGCCAGCTCCGGCGCCAGGTGGGCCGTGAGGACCTCGGAGTTCCGCTGCACCAGCAGGCCGGCGCGCTCGCCCACGTCCCCGGCGGCCAGCAGGACCTCCGGCGGGACGTCGTCGAGGTTATCGGCCTGGCCGCCCGGCGCGAACGCCCGGAACGAACCGAGGTCGAGCTCCGAGAGGTCCGTGTACCGCCACTCCTCGGTCTCCTGGGCGGGGACGGGCAGGGCCTCGTACTCCGCGTGAGCGCGCTCCCGCTGTGCGCGGATGAACTCCGGTCCGGCCGGCAATGCCGCCAGCGCTTCGCCGTCGAACCCGTTCCGAGTGGCCAGACCGGTCAACGTGTAGCTCCGTTCGTCGAGTCGATGGGTCGCCCGGGCGCCCGACGAACGCCCGCCCGCGTGGTCCCGACCGAAAGTCTATCAACGGGGTCGGATTCAACGCTCCGTTGCGGGGTTGATTCGGTCCCACAGCCGCTCCACATCGTCCGCGCGGGGTGCCGGATCTGGTCAGCCCCGCAGCGTCCGGTAGTGGTAGCCGTAGCGGGTCGCGAAGCCGAGTCCCGCGTACAGGCTGCGGGCCGGTTCGTTCCCCACCTCCACCTGGAGGTAACAGGACGTCGCTCCCAGCCGGGCGGCCCACCGGACCAGCGCCCCGAGCACGGCGGTCGCGGCTCCCCGCCGCCGGGCTCGCTCCGCCGTCGCCATCGAGAAGATCCCGAGCCATCCCCGCTCCACCACCCCAAGGCCCAGCGCCACCGGCTCCCCTCGAGCCCCGCCCTCGCGGGTGTCGCGGAGAAGCACGTAGCCGGCCGGAGGCGCGATACGGTCGAACACGCCCGCCCGCATGGCGTCCGGGTCGCCCCGCCCGACGAGCTCGGTCGACAGCGCCAGCCACTCCCGTCCCGCTCGGCGTTCGACCTGGACGTCGAATGGCGGACGGGCGGCGACCCCCGCCAGGACGTCCTCGATCGGTGCCGCCTGGATGTCCGCCCGCGCCTCGATCTCGTACCCCCTGGAGGCGAGGGCTTCGTCCAGCCCCTCCGGCACCGAGGCGGGCGAGATCTGGAAGCGGGGCTCGATCCCGCGTGCGCGGTAGAACCGCTCGGCGAGCTCGAGGTACCCCTCGAGCCCGGCGGTCCCCGGCCCGGCGATCGACAGGACGGAGTTCGAGCGCCGGGCCACGACCCCGGGCGAGCAGCGCAACCGCCAGCCATCCACGACCTGGATCACGTCGGCCGGCCACGCGTTCGCGGCCAGCTCCTCGATCAGACGGACGTCATCCATGCCGAACGGGGCCGGCCTCGCCCACACCACGATGGCCGTGGACGGGCGGGGTTCACATGCCCTTGAAGATCCCGAACGCGTTGCCCTGGGGGTCGAGGAACATCGCGATCTCGGTGTCCTCCGCGACCTTCATGGGCTGCATGACGACCGTGCCGCCCTGCGACTCCGCCCGTTCGCAGTACTTCTGGAGGTCGTCGACGTCCGCGTAGACGTTCACGTGCGGCAAGCCGTCCGGGGTGCCGCCGATCGCGCCCTGGATGCCCGAGCCACCCGAGTCCGTGTCGATCTGGTGGTACTCGAAGTCCCCGCTCGTGCTGCTCGTCACCCTCCAGCCGAACAGCTCGGTGTAGAAGTCGACGAGCTGGCCCGGATTCGGCCCCAGGATCTCCCACCAGCTCACCGCGCGCCCGTCTCCCTGGCTGACGGGCGGGGCGTCCCCCGGGCCCGGAGCCACCAGGCCGACCCGGTTCCCCTGCGGGTCGCTGAGGAGGGCGAACGTCACCATCTCCATCTCGACGATCGGCACGGCGGTCGACCCCCCGAGCGACTCGGCCTTGTCGAGCGCGGCCTGGAGGTCCGGGGCCGCCACGTAGAAGGTGACGAAGCCCGGACCGCCGTCCTGCGTGGTGCCGATCCCGCCGTTGATCCCCCCGCCGGCATGGGTGTCGACGGTGAAGTACCCGCCCTGGAACTCCGTCGACTTCCAGCCGAACAGCTCGTCATAGAACTTCGCGAGCGCGGCACCGTCCTGTCCGTTGACCTCGAAGTGGACGACCGGATCACCCATCGGCTTCCTCCTCGCTCGAATCGGATGCGATCGATGGGAGCGTACGCCGCGGCCGGCGATCCAACGTTCGCCCTGCTCAGACGGGCGAGACGGTGACCGGAATGCCGTTGAGGACCGCGTTGCCGGACAGCGCGTCGACGAGATCGGCGGGTGCGAGCGCGTTGGAGTTCGCGGCGGGCTGGCCGGCGGCCACGCTGAGGCGGACCTCACCGTTCCCGTCGCCCCAGCCGTGGGGGATGCTCACGACGCCCGGGCGCATGACGTCGGTCACCTCCACCTCGACGTCGATCGAACCTGAGGCCGACGACACGCGGACCGGCTTCCCCTCCTCGAGATGCAGCCGAGCGGCGTCCTCGGGGTGGACCTGCACCGTGCACCGGTTGCTCCCGCCGGACAGCCCGGGCAGGTTGTGCATCCACGAGTTGTTCGAACGGAGCTGGCGCCGTCCCACCAGGACCAAGCCGTCACGGGCGCGTTCCAGCGACGCCCGGAGCCGCTCGACGTCCTGGACGATGTCGCCGGGCGCCAGCTCGATCATCCCGCTCGGGGTCCGCAGGACCTCGGGGATGCGCTCCTGGAGCGGCCCGAGGTCGATGCCGTGCGGGTGCTCGAGGAGCTTCGTCATCGACAACCCCTCCGGGTCCCGCCCGAACCCGTCGCCGTACGGCCCGGTTCGCAGCAGGATGTCGAGCAGGCGCTCGGGCCCCTCCCCATCCGCCACCTCCGACCAGGCGGCCTCGAGGTCGGCGCCATGGGCGGGCGAGAGCGCGTTCTTCAGGCCGCGTTCCAGAAGCCCCCGCGCCACGAACCCGTCGAGCGCCCTCAGGTCGGATTCGGGCCCCTGGCCGGCGGCGATCGCCGCCAGGCGCAGGAGCACCTGCCATTCGTGCATCGAGCCGTCCTCTGCCTCAAGCGCGGGCGGCGAGTAGTGGGCGATGTTCCGGCACGACAGCGCGGTGAACGCCACGTCGTAGTGCCCGCGGGTGAGGGTGGACTCGCCGGGCAGGATCACGTCGGCGTGGCGGGAGGTCTCGTTCAGGTAGATGTCGATCGAGACCATGAACTCCAGGGCGCCGAGCGCCCGGTCCAGCCGGCGGGCGTCGGGCGTCGAGACGACCGGGTTCCCGGCCACCGAGATGAACGCCCGGACCCGCCCGTCGCCGGGCTCCAGGATCTCCTCGGCCAGGGCTGCCACAGGGAACTCGCTGAAGTGCTCCGCCAGCCCGCGGACCCGGGTGTGGCGACGGCCGAACCGCGCCCCCTTGCCGACGCCCGGGGTCCCGGAGGTGTTGCTGCCGCCGGTGGCGGGCTTGGTGAACATCGCGCCGCCGGGGCGGTCGAGGTTCCCGGTGAGGACGTTCACCACGTCCACCAGCCACGAGGCCAGCGTGCCGAACTCCTGCGTGCAGGTGCCCACCCGGCCGTAAACGACGGCCCGCTCTGCGGCGGCCAGCTCCCGGGCCATGCGCCGGATCTCCCCGGCCTCGATGCCGGTGACCGCCGCGACCACCTCGGGGGTGAACCGCTCCGCCAACCCCCGCACCACGTCGATCCCGGGGGTGTGCTGCTCGAGGCGGCCGGGCCGGGCCAGGCCCTCGTCGAACAGCGTGTGCACGATAGCGAGCAGCAGGTGCGCGTCGGTGCCGGGGACGATCGCGTGGTGCTCGTCGGCGTGCCGGGCGGTCTCGGTTCGACGCGGATCGACGACCACCAGCTTGCCGCCCCGGGCGCGGAGAGCCCGGAGCCGTCCCGGCAGGTCCGGGGCCGTGAACAGGCTCCCGTTCGACTCGAGCGGGTTCGCG
>WNFU01000537.1_pt1 | contig 86490 bp, 91 predicted proteins | sample 5400121 | NCBI WGS metagenome assembly WNFU01 (sample SAMN13153360, study PRJNA577476) | soil metagenome | isolation source: 100 cm soil or saprolite under grassland replicate 1 | place: USA:California | collected 2016-06-15
CAGACCGGATGTTGTCAAGCCGTCGCCATGCCCTGAGCGCAGCCTCTTGCACCACGTCCTCAGCCGCCGAACGGTCCTGCAGCATGCCGTAGGCGAGCCGCGCCGCCGGTGTGATGACTGGCCGGAGAAGATCCTCGAAGGCGGACTTGTCCCTTTGGCGCGCGCGCGCGATCAGGTCCGCGTCGCCTGGCGGTCGCATGCATCCGTCACCCTGCTATACGCACCACGGGGGCGCAAGGGTGGCAGGTTTCTGGGCGACCAAACGGGCGCAAATGGCGCTCTCCGGAGCAAAAGAACCGACCATCCGTGCCCGAATGGCAGTTATCTGACGGCGGGGAGCCACTCCGCGCGTGTCTTCTCGTACGCGCTGATGTCCGGGTCGTGGCGCTCCACGAGGGCGATCTCGTCCAGGCCCTGCAGCAGGCACTCGCGAGCGAACGGATCCATCTCGAAGCGATAGGCGAAGCCATCGCCGCGCACCTGCTGTGCCTCGAGGTCGACCACCACCTCGGCCGTAGGGTCTTCAGAGACCAGGTCGACCAGGTGGCGCACCTGCGACTCCGGCAGGGTCACCGCGAGCAGTCCTGTCTTGTAGCAGTTGGCGCGGAAAATGTCGGCGAAGCTCGGCGCGACGATCGCCTTGCTCGCGCGACGAGCCGCAGCCGAAGTTGGCCCCGGCGACCAGCACCGGCGCACCCTCGTACTCGGGCTTGTCGAGCACGAAGTTGCCGCGCGCGCGCCAGTCATAAAAGAGGAAGGGCCCGTAGCCCGTCCGCTCGATCCGCTTCAGGAACTGCTTGGGGATGATCTGATCGGTGTCGACGTCCGCCAGGTCGAGCGGCGCCATGCGCCCCGCCACGCGCCGAACGGGCTGCATCTAGAGCAGTTCCCGCACGTCGACCAGGTGGCCGGTGATCGCCGCCGCCGCGGCCATCGGCGGCGACATCAGGTGCGTGCGCCCGCCCGAGCCCTGCCGGCCCTCGAAGTTGCGGTTCGAGGTCGAGGCGCACCTTTCGCCTGGCGCCAGGATGTCCGGGTTCATCCCGAGGCACATCGAGCAGCCGGCGTTGCGCCACTCGAAGCCCGCGGCCTTGAACACCGCGTCCAGCCCCTCCTGCTCGGCCGCGTGCTTCACCGACGTCGAGCCCGGGACGACCATCGCGCGCACCTTGGGGTGAACGCGCCGGCCGTGGATCACGCTCGCCGCGGCCCGCAGGTCCTCCAGCCGCGCATTCGTGCACGAGCCGATGAACACACGGTCGATCGCAATATCGGCCAGCGCCACGCCCGGCTTCAGGTCCATGTAGCGGAGCGCCCGCTCGTCGGTCTCGGAGTGAGGGACGGGCACCCGACCGGTCACCGGCACCACCTGCGCGGGCGTGGTGCCCCACGTGACGTGCGGCTCCAGTGCGTTGGCGTCGACGTCGATCTCGCCGTCGAATGACGCTCCATCGTCGGAGGCCAACGTGCGCCAGTAGTCCAGCGCCTGCTCCCACGCCGCGCCTCGTGGCGCGTGCGGCCGGCCCTCCACATAGTTGAAGGTGGTGTCGTCGGGCGCCACCATCCCGGCCTTGGCGCCCCACTCGATCGACATGTTGCAAACGGTCATGCGGCCTTCCATCGACAGGCCGCGGATCGTCGGCCCGCGGTACTCGACGAGGTGGCCCTGGCCGGCCGAGGTGCCGGTGCGGCCAATCAGGCCGAGAACGATGTCCTTGGCGGTGACACCGATCGGCAGCTCGCCCGAGACGTTGACCGCGATGTCGCCCTGCCGCTTCTGAGGCAGGCACTGGGTGGCCAGCACGAGTTCGACCTCTGAGGTTCCGATGCCAAAGGCCAGGGCGCCGAAAGCGCCGTGCGTCGAGGTGTGGGAGTCGCCGCAGACGATGAGCATCCCGGGCTGGGTCAGGCCGAGCTCGGGGCCGATGACGTGGACGATGCCCTGGCGGCGGCTGCCGATCTGGTGGAGCGGGATGCCCTCGCGCCGGCAGTTGTCGGCCAGCACCTCCATCTGCCTGCGCGACAGGTCGTCAGCCGCCCGCACGCCGCCCCGCGTGGGCACGTTGTGGTCCATCGTCGCCACGGTCAGGTCGGGCCGCCGGACCCGCCGCCCGGCGAGCCTCAGGCCCTCGAAAGCCTGGGGCGAGGTCACCTCGTGAACCAGGTGGAGGTCGACGAAAAGCAGGTCTGGTTCGCCCTGAGCAGAACGCACCACGTGGGCGTCCCAGAGCTTCTGGGCGAGAGTCTTTGCCACCGGGATCGACAACTTTACGGAGACAACACCCCGGAAATTTGTGTCTTGCCCACAACCCGAGGTGAGGGTTCGCTCGTTAACATCTCATGCAAATGGCTCAGCCGCGCGTCCTCGGCCTCGTACTTCTTGGCCTTCTGGGCCTTATTGGCATTGAATCGGGGGCACGCGCGACCTAGAGAGACCACCAGACAGATCGCAAAAGCCCCCGACCGAGAGGCGGGGGCTTCTTCATTTTCAAGGGGAAAAGGAGCCCGCCAAGCAAGTTGACCGGAGCCGACATGATCCTGGAAGCGCTGGAGCGCGAGGGTGTCGAGTACATTTTCGGCTACCCCGGCGGCGCCAACCTGCCGATCTACCAGCACCTCCACGAGCACCCACGGCTCAAGCACATCCTGGTTCGCCACGAGCAAGGCGCCGCCCACATGGCCGACGGCTACGCCCGGGCGAGCGGCAGGCCGGGCGTCGTTTTCGCCACCTCCGGACCGGGCGCCCTCAACCTGGTGACAGGCCTCTGCACCGCCTACATGGACTCGGTGCCCATGATCGCGATCACGGGCCAGGTCGTCAGCACGCAGGTCGGCCGCGATGCCTTCCAGGAGTCGGACGTCATCGGCGCCACCTCGTCGGTGACCAAGCACAGCTACCTGGTCACCAGGATCGACCAGCTGCCCCGTGTCATCCACGAGGCGTTCCACATCGCCACCACAGGCCGGCCCGGCCCGGTGCTGATCGACATCTGCAAAGACGTCCAGCAGGCCGACGCCGAGCGCGTGACGCCTGAAAGGCTCCAGATCCCCGGCTACAGGCTCAACGGGCACGTCGACCTGGCGCAGGCCGAGCTCGCTGCGCAGGCCCTGTCCAGAGCCGAGCGCCCGGTCATCCTCGCCGGGCACGGCGTCATCCTCAGCCACGCCGAGCCGCAGCTCCAGGAGCTGGCCGAGGCCGCGGCGGCGCCGGTCGGGACGACGCTGCTCGGCATCGGCGCCTTTCCGGTCAGGCATCCGCTCTCGCTGCACATGACCGGCTTCATGGGCACGGGCTGGTGCCTGAAGGCGGTGCAGAACGCGGACGTTTTGATGATGGTCGGCATGCGCGTCGACGACCGCGTGACCGCCAAGCTCGCCGAGTTCGCGCCGAAGGTGAAGACCTTCATCCACGTCGACATCGACGGCTCGGAGATGGGCAAGAACGTGCGCCCGCACATCGAGCTGGTGGCGGACGCCAGGCAGGCGATGACCGCGATGCTGCCGCACATCGGCCCCGTCGAAGGGGGCCGCGGCCGCTGGCTGACACAGATCGACGCGTGGCGCGAGGAGCACCCGCTTCGCTACAAGCGTTCGAACGGACAGCTGCAGCCGCAGGACGTGCTGGTCGACATGTACCGGCGCGCCAACAGCGAGGCGATCGTCGTCGCCGACGTCGGCCAGAACCAGATCTGGGCGGCTTTGTGGTGGAACTACGACCGGCCGGGACTGTTCATCAACTCCGGTGGCGCGGGGACGATGGGCTTCGCGCTGCCCGCGGCCATCGGCGCCAAGTTCGGCCGTCCTGATGTGCCGGTGTGGTGCGTCGCCGGCGAGGGCGGGTTCGTGATGACGGCGCAGGAGCTTTCTGTCGCCGTCGAGCACCAGCTCGACGTGAAGATCGTGCTCCTCAACAACTTCTCGCTCGGCATGGTCCGCCAGTTCCAGGACGATTTCTACGGTGGCGTGCGCTCCCAGGTCGACCTGACCCACATGCCGGACTTCGTCAAGCTCTCCGAGGCCTACGGCATGCCCGCCCTGCGGGTCGAGAAGTTCGAGGACATCGCGCCGGCGCTCGACGCCGCGCAGCGGACGAAGGGCCCGTTCCTGATCGACTTCCGCATCGACCCGGAAGCCAACGTCTACCCGATCGTGCCCCTCGGCAAGGGCCTGAACGACTTCTGGGAGGCTCCGGATGCCTGAGGCGGTGTCGTTTGCCATCACGCCCCATCCGACCGGGGCAGCTTCGCTGCCCGGGTCACCTTCCCCGGCGAGCGGGGAAGGGAAGTTCTGGGAGGCCCCTGATGCCTGACAAGATTCGCGTCCTGTCGGCGCTGGTGGAAGACCACCCGAACACGCTGACCAAGGTCTCCGGCGCGATCCGCCGCCGCGGCTTTCACGTCCGCGGCATCTCCGTGGGGCCGAGCCGCGAGCCCGGCCGCTTCCGGATCACTCTCCAGGTCGACCACGGCCACGCCGAGGCCGACCAGGTGCGCAAGCAGCTGGAGCGGCTGGTCGAGGTCGTCGAGGTCGAAGACCTCACCGGTGACGACGTGCACAGCCGCGAGCTGATCGTCGCCAGGGTGGCCGCGTCCGAGGTGGACGGGCTGGTCAGGCACGGCGCCAAGGTCATCGCGACCGCGGCCGACGGCACGACGGTCGAATTTTCAGGAGAGCACGACGAGGTCGGCGCCTTCGTCGACGAGCTGACCCTTCACGGGATCGTGGACGTGGTCCGCTCGGGCCCCGTGGTCATGAGGAGGAGCCCGTGAAGATCCACTACGAGAGCGACTGCCCGCCCAGCCTGGGCGAGCCGGTCGCGGTCATCGGTTACGGCAGCCAGGGCCGCGCGCATGCGCTAAACCTTCGCGATTCGGGCGAGGACGTCCGCGTTGGCCTCTATCCGGGCAGCAAGTCGATCGAGCGCGTCGAGGCCGACGGTCTCCGCGCGGTGCCCGTGCCGGAGGCGGTGTCCGAGGCCACGGTCGTCATGGTCCTGACCCCGGACGCGGGGCAGGGCCAGCTGTTTCGCGAGTCGATCGAAGCCCACCTCCAGCCGCGCTCGATGTTGATGTTCGCCCACGGCTTCGCGATCCACTTCGCCCAGATCAAGCCGAACCAGGACATCGACGTGGCGATGATCGCGCCCAAGGGGCCGGGTCACCTGGTCCGCAGCACCTATGTCAACGGCCAGGGAGTGCCGGCTCTGATCGCAGTCCAGCAGGACGCCACAGGCAAGGCGTGGCAGCGCGCCCTCGCCTACGCGCGGGCTCTCGGCGCCGGGCGCGCGGGAGTCCTCGAGACCACGTTCAAGGAAGAGACCGAGACCGACCTCTTCGGCGAGCAGGCCGTGCTGTGCGGCGGCGTCGCCTCGCTCGTCAAGACCGGGTTCGAGACGCTGGTCGAGGCCGGCTACCAGCCCGAGCTCGCGTACTTCGAGGTCCTGCACGAGCTGAAGCTGATCGTCGACCTGATGTATCGGGGAGGGCTCGGCTTCATGCGCTACTCGGTCTCCGACACCGCCGAGTTCGGCGACTACGTGTCGGGTCCGCGGGTCATCGACGACCACGTCCGCCAGACCATGCGGCAGGTCCTGGCGGAGATCCAGGACGGGAGCTTCGCCGAGCGCTGGCTCGACGAGAACTCGAAGGGCCGCGATCAGTTTTACGCGATGCGACGCAAAGACGCCGACCACCAAATCGAACAGGTTGGGCGCGAGCTGCGCTCGATGATGACCTGGCTGGAGCCTGTAGAGAAATGAGAGATCCGAATCCCGACCGCGTATTCATCTTCGACACCACGCTGCGCGATGGCGAGCAGTCGCCTGGTTTCCACCTCGACGCCAACTCCAAGCTGCGCATCGCGCGCCAGCTCGAGAAGCTCGGAGTCGACGTGATCGAGGCAGGCTTTCCGATCTCCTCGCCTGGCGACTTCGAGGCCTGCCGCCGCATCGCGCGCGAGATCCGCGGCGCCACGGTGACCGCTCTCGCGCGGGCGGTGCGGGAGGACATCGACGCCGTCTGGGGCGCGATCAAGGACGCGCAGGATCCGCAGATACATATCGTGCTCTCGGTCTCCGACCTGCACATCCAGCGCAAGCTCGGCATGACGCGCGAGCAGGTGCTCAAGCGCGGCGCCGAGATGGTGGAGTACGCGCGGTTCCTCTGTGAAAAGGTCGAGTACTCGCCGGAGGACGCCGGCCGCGCCGACGCCGACTACCTGATCGAGACCGTGGAGACGATGATCGCCGCGGGCGCCAACGTCATCAACATCCCCGACACAACGGGTTACTGCCTGCCCTACGAGTTCGGCGAGCTCATCCGCCGCGTGATCACCGAGGCGCGGGGCAGCGAGAAGGCGCTGTTCTCGGTCCACTGCCACAACGACCTCGGACTCGCGGTGGCGAACACGCTGGCCGCGCTTTCCGCGGGCGCTCGACGCGTCGAGTGCACGGTCAACGGCATCGGCGAGCGCGCCGGTAACACCTCTCTCGAAGAGGTCGTGATGCTGCTCAAGGTCCGCCAGTCGAAGCTGGGCCTGGAGTGCGGCGTCGACACCCGGGAGATCACACGCACCTCGCGCCTGGTCTCCGAGCTGACGGGCACGCCGGTGCAGCCGAACAAGGCCGTGGTCGGGGCCAACGCGTTCGCGCATGCCTCGGGCATCCACCAGGACGGCGTCCTGAAGGACCGCCTGAACTACGAGATCATGAAGCCGGAGGACGTCGGGCTCAGCGATTCCAGGATCGTGCTCACCGCGCGCTCCGGACGCCACGCGTTCCACCACCGGCTGAACCGGCTCGGCATCACGCTCGCCGACGCCAAGGCCGACGAGGCATGGCAGCGGTTCCTGCAGCTCGCCGACACCAAGAAGGAAGTCAGCGACGAGGACCTGCGCAAGATCGCCGCGATGACGGAGAGCAACGGGCACGAGGGAAACGGGCATCCCCCCGTAACCGACCAGCTGCACGACCACAACCATGTGGCCGACGCGATGCGACATCTCATTTTCGGGTGAAGGTTGCCTACCAGGGGGAGCCTGGCGCGTACTCGGACGAGGCGGTCTCCGCCGTCTTTCCGGACGCGCAGGCCATCGGCTTCCCGACTTTCCGGCTGACCTTCGAGGCGCTCACGATGGGCGCGGTCGACGCGGCGGTGCTGCCGGTCGAGAACTCGAGCGCGGGCGTCGTCCAGGAAGTCTCGGACCTGCTCTGGGAGCTGCCCGATCTCCGCGTCGTGCGCGAGCACGTGCAGCCGGTGCGCCACTGCCTGCTGGGCTGGCCCGGGCCGGTGGAGCGCGCGCTGTCGCACCCGCAAGCGCTGGCCCAGTGCGACCGCTACCTCCACGCGCGGCAGATCCGCCCGGTCGCCTTCCACGACACGGCGGGCGCCGCCCGCGCGGTGGCCGAGCAGCGCCAGCCGGGGACCGCCGCCATCGCCAGCAAGGCCGCGGCGGCGCGCTACTCGCTGTACGTGCTCGCCGAGTCGATCCAGGACGACTCCGAGAATCGCACCCGATTCGTGGTGGTTGAGAAAGGGAAACCGATGCGACCGCGCGACGCGCAGGCCAACTGGAAGGGATCGATCGCCTTTGTCACCGCGCACCGGCCGGGCAGCCTCGCCCACGCCCTGGCCTGCTTCGCCGAGCGCGGGGTCAACCTGACCAGGCTGGACAGCCGGCCGATGATGGGGCGGCCGTTCGAGTACCGGTTCTACCTCGACTTCTCGATCAACGGGGAGGCGTCGGCGGCCGCCGCGGCCGAGGCGGCGTTGAGCGCGCTGGAAGAGGCGAGCGCGGACATCAAGCTGTTCGGGACATACCCGGCGTAACGCTTGGCTTGTTGGCGTCGGGTGAGGCCCGGCGCAACGAAGGGTTCGGTCCCCATCCGGCCCGGGCCGCACGGCGCCCGGGGCCACCTTCCCCGGCAAGCGGGGAAGGAGATACAGGCCGCGGCGGGAAGCACTCGGACCGCGGCCTGCACGGACAAGTCTAAATTAACAGCGTTAAGTGCGGTGCGACCACGTTCGCAAGCGAGTCTGAAACGTGCGTTTCAGAGCCGGATGAAGAGCACCGTTGAAGGTTTTCCGATAGAGTGACGAGTCGTGGCCAGCGGGCGCACTGACGCACGAGTTGCGGCAGACGCTCGGCCCAAACGGCGCCGGCTTCCCGGCGTCAATCTGCGCCCTGGATCGGTCAAGCAGGCGCGCCTGGAGTCAGGCCTCAGCCTCGCCCAGCTCGGCAAGGGCCAGGTCACCGCGCCGGCGATCTATCTGATCGAGTCCGGTCGCACGCGACCCTCGATGCCGACCCTCGAGCACATCGCCCGGCGCACGGGCAAGCCGGTCGAATTCTTCCTCGCCGAGCGTGCCGGCCGGGCCGACGATTCGCACGATCGGCTGATCGAGCTCGAGGCGATGGTCGCCGACAGCCGCAACCTGGAAGCGATCGACCTCGGCCAGACGCTGCTCAGTGGCGGCTCGTCCGCGCTGCGCCTGGGCCGGATCCGGTTCCTTCTCGCGCAGGCCTATCTCGGCGCCTCGCAGCCGGAGCGCGCGGCGGGCCTGCTTGCCGAAGCAAGGACGCACTTCGAGGCCATCAACGACGGCGCCATGCTCGCCGAATGCATCGGCTCTCAGGCGACGCTCGCGACCATGGTGCACGCGAAGGACGCGGTGTTCCTGGCCGAGATGGCGGTGTCGGTGTGCCGCGCGCTCCGGCCGGTCCCTGCGCCGACCGAGCTTCGCCTGCTCGGCATCCTGGCCGCGGCGCACGCCGCGGAGCAGGACCACGACCGAGCGATCGCGGCCTACGAAGCGGCGATCGAAGTCGGCGGCGCGATGGCGGACCTGAAGGAGCTGGCCCGCCTCTATCGCGGCCTTGGCGCCGACTACAGGGCTGCGGGCGACACGGAGACCGCCACGCGCTACACGCAGCGCTCGCTGTCGGTGCTCGAGGTGATACGCGATCGCGACGCCCTGGCCGAGTTCGAGAACGGCCTCGGGCTGCTGTTGATGGCCAGGGGCGATTACGCGGCCGCGCGCCGGCACCTCGAACGCGCGCTTGCGGTGTGCGACGACACCAACCTGAGGTGCGGCCGGAGCCAGGTGCTGCTGAGCATGTGTGAGCTTTCGATGCGCGAAGGCGACCCGGACACCGCCCACCGGCTCGCGATCGAGGCGCTGGGGCTGGCCGAACGACTGGAAGAGGGTGCGACGATCGCCGAGGCTCACGTCTGGCTAGGCCGGATCGCCGGCCAGCGCGACCAGCCGGCCGAGGCGGACCGCCAGTTCGAGGACGCGATCCGGGGCTTCGAGGCGCTGGGATTGCACGAGCGATTGCTGCAGTGCCACGGCGTCTACGCGGAGATTCTCGAGCGGCGCGGTGAGCTCGATCGCGCCTACGTGCACATGCGGGAAGCGCTCCAGGCCAGCCGGCCGGGACTGCTCCGCCGCGGCCGGCTCCAGGAGCGCCTCAGCTCCGCCTGAGCGTTCTCCCAGTGTGGGGGAGCTGTTGCAGACGCGTGTTAACGTAACTTCAGCCGCGTAGCGGAACTATGGCGAAAGCGCTTCGCAACTCCAAAGTCGCTCTTACAGGTGAAGCCATCGTCGCGGACTACCGGCTCGCTTACAGCAGCCGCCGCGCGAGCGTGATCGGGCGGGCCGAGGTCCTGCGCGGCAACGCGACCTTCGGCATCTTCGGCGACGGCAAGGAGATCGCGAACATCGCGATGGCCAAGGCCTTTCGGCCCGGCGACTGGCGCGCCGGCTACTACCGCGACCAGACCTTCATGTGGGCGACGCGCATGTCCAACGTCCGCGCCTTCTTCGCCCAGCTCTACGGCACCGCGAACCTCGAGGCCGACCCCGCCTCCGGCGGGCGCCAGATGGGCAACCACTTCGCCACACGCTTCCTTGACGACCGCGGGGCTTTCGAACGCACCGTCGACATGCCGAACTCCAGCGCCGACGTCTCGAACGTGGCCGGCTGGATGCCCAGGCTGATCGGACTGGCCTACGCGTCGAAGCTCTACCGCAACAACCCCCTGCTGAACGGGGTGCAGGACGGCTTCTCCGTCCACGGCAACGAGGTCGCCTTTGGAACCATCGGCGACGCCTCGACCAGCGAAGGCCTCTTCTGGGAGTCGGTCAACGCCGCGGGCGTGCTCCAGATTCCCATGGCGCTCTCGGTCTGGGACGACGGCTATGGGATCTCGGTCCCGATTTCCGCCGAGACGACCAAGGCTTCGATCTCCGACGTGCTGCGCGGCTTCATGCCCGACGACCGGCCCGGCATCGACATCTACGTGACCCGGGGTTGGGACTACTCGGGGCTCGTGGAGACGTACGCGAAGGCCGTCGAGAAGGTGCGCCGCGAGCACAAGCCGGCCCTGATCCACGTGACCGAGATGACGCAGCCGCAGGGCCACTCGACCAGCGGCAGCCACGAGCGCTACAAGTCCAAGGAGCGCCTGCGTTTCGAGAACGAGTACGACTGCGTCGCCAGGATGAGGGACTGGATCATCGAGTCCGAGATCGCCAGCGAGTCGCAGCTCGAGGGCTGGGAGGCCGCCGACAAAGAGGCCGTCGAGGCTGCGCGAGACCTGGCGTGGGAGGCGTTCCAGTCCCCGATCCGGGTCGAGCGCGACCGGGCAGTGGGCATCCTGCGCCGCGTCGACATGCCCGAGGTCGCCGAGATCACCAACGCGCTCGACGAGGCGCACAAGATCACGCGGTCCTTCATCATGGCGAGCGCCTCCCGTGCGCTGTTCCAGCTGCGCGGCCTCGACAGCCCGGCGCGCACCGAGCTCGCCAGGTTCGTCGATGAATATCGCCGGGAGAACGAGGAGCGCTACAACTCGCACCTCTACAGCGCCTCGACGGAATCCCCTTTGAACGTGCCCGTGGTGCCCGCGGTCTATTCCGACAAGTCACCCACCGTCGACGGGAGGCAGGTGCTGGTCCGCAACTTCGACGCCAACTTCGCGCGCGATCCGCGGATCTTCGTCATCGGCGAGGACGTGGGCAGGCTGGGTGACGTCAACCTCGTGTTCGAGGGACTGCAGGCGAAGCACGGCGATCTGCGCCTGACCGACACCGGGATCCGGGAGGCGACGATCCTGGGCCAGGCGATCGGGTCCGCGATGCGCGGCCTGCGGCCGATCTGCGACATCCAGTACCTCGACTACTTCCTGTATGCGCTGGAGGTCGCGTCCGACGACCTGGCCACCCTCCACTGGCGCTCGGTCGGCGGCCAGAAGGCGCCGGTGATCATCCGCACGAAGGGCCACCGGCTGGTCGGTATCTGGCACTCGGGCTCGCCGATGTCGGTCGTGGTCAACGCGCTGCGGGGAATCTACGTGGCGGTGCCCCGCAACATGACGCAGGCCGCCGGCTTCTACAACACGCTGTTCCAGGGCGACAACCCCGGCCTGGTGATCGAGGTCCTCAACGGCTACCGGTTGAAGGAGCGGGTGCCGGACAACGTCGGGTTGTTCACGATTCCGCTCGGCGTGCCGGAGGTCCTGCGCGAGGGCACCGACTGCACGCTGGTCACCTATGGCGCCTGCTGCGCGATCGCGCTCGACGCGGCGCAGGCCCTCGACGAGCTGGGCGTGTCTCTCGAGGTGATCGACGTCCAGACGCTGAATCCCTTCGACGTCGACCACATGCTCGTGCGCTCCATCGAGAAGACCCACGCCCTGATCTGCGTCGACGAGGACGTGCCGGGCGGCGCGTCGGCGTTCATGCTCCAGCAGGTCCTGGAGGCGCAGAACGGGTGGTGGCACCTCGACGCGGAGCCGAGGACATTGTCGGCGTCTCCGAACCGGCCGGCGTATGGGCCCGACGGGGACTACTTCACCAAACCGAACCGGGAGTCGATCGTGGCCACCGTCTACGGGATCGTGCGCGAGCGGCAACCGTGGAGGTTTCCTCCACTCGACGGCTAGCGCGCCGAAGCGGGCTTAGGCTTTCTTGTCCGCGCAGTCGGGGTACACGTTCGCCTTGAACGTGGTGCCGGTCAATGTGACGTTGGCGCCCCACGTGCCCTTGAACCTGTACGTATGGTCCCCGTACCCGCTGACCGAGAGGGTGCTGGCGCACGTGCCCTCGGCGTAGATCACTCCGTCCTCCTTGGCCACGGTCACCTTCATGCCCTTGGTCAGGTCGCCCGAGAGCTTGAAGATGTAGGTCTGGTAGTCGATCTCGGCGTAGCCCGGCATGCGGAGGTAGTAGATGGTGTAGGCCTTGACCGGCGCGTGGTAGAGGTGGTTCGGACAGTCGTAGTACTTGCTGGCGTTGCAGACCAACGAGCCGGCCTTGATGGCAGCCGCGATGGCCGCGGTTGCCGACGCGCTGAGCTTGCCGTCGAACAGGACTGGCGCCGGGAAAACCTCCAGGCCGTTGACCGTCTGCGCGACGCGGTCGTAGAGCGCGCTCTGCTCCATGCTCACGCTGTGGTAGCCGGCGATCGCCTGCACCCCGCCGGCCGAGCCCGACGGCACGAGGATGCCGTCGACCTCCAGCGGCCCGGGCTGGTAGGGCAGGGTGAAGGTGATGGTCGTGAAGGGGACGTCCACCTTCCACGAGTTGTAGAAGAGGAAATGCGCGTCGGCGAGGTTTCGGTGCACGGAGTACTCGTGCGAGTACGTCGACCCCGCCCATTTCATCGAAGCCTTGACGTTCGCCGTGTTCGAGTCGGCCTGCGACGTCGACTCGATCTTGACGTCAGAGATGCCTTTGTTCTCGCTCAGATCGAGCATCGCCGTCAGAGCGCTCTTGTTGAAGAACTGTTCGAAGGAGCCGTCGCCGCGGGTGAAGTTCGCCGCCGCGAGCATGGCGTTGACGTCGCCTTGCTGCTGCGCCGCGAGGTAGTTGAGAACCGCCTGCTGCGGGCTGTATGTCGCGGACAGGCTCGCGTTGGCGACGTAGGCCCCGCCTCCGCCCACGACGAACAGGGCGAAGACGAGGATCAAGGTCACGGCGACCCATCGGCCCCGGCCCTTTCTGGCGGGTGGGCTGGTTCCCCAGGCGGCCGGCGGCATCAAGGTCGGCGGCGCCGGTGCCGGTGCCGCCTGAGTTAACGGCGCCGGCGGCCCACCACCTTCAGACACCAGCCCGGAACCAGTCGGATTTTCAGCCATTTCGCCCCTCGACCCGGCGCCACCTTACTCCTTCGTGACAAATATGGACGGACGACCAATTAAAGGTTTCTCAAGGAACGTTAGGGGAGTTGTTGACTGGTGGGTCAGGCCGGAGTCTTGTAGACGGCCATCGCGTATCCGCTCCACGCCCGGCTGTTCAGCCCGCGAAGAGGTCGCAGCAGGTCCATCACCTTGGCGGCCGCCCAGATGGGGGCGTTGGCGGGGCGCGTGAAAAGCCCCGGGCGCCTCACGGCGTAGATGCGCGGCTCCCAGCCTCCGACGTAGCCGCGAAAGACCACCTCGAGGCCGATCGCCTTCTCGAACGTCTCCCACGTGCGGATGTCCATCGTCCGCAGGTTGTGCGTCCCGAACAGCTCGGGCCGGGTGAGCTTGATGATCGGCCGGTTGATGCCCAGGAAGCTGGGCAGCCCGATCACGACCAGGCCCCCGGGCTTCGCCAGCTCGACGTGCTTGCGCACCATCGGGGTGGGGTCGTCGAAGTGCTCGATCAGGCCCAGCGAGTAGACGACGTCGTATCGCGGGAGCCCCGACAGGTCGCCGTTCAGGGCGTCCAGGCAGTAAACGCTGACCGGGATCTCGAGCAGGCGGAAGTTCTCCTCGAGCATCCGGCAGCCGACCGGCGAGATGTCGATGGCGTGGACCTGGTGTCCGAATGTTCGAGCGACGTAGGCGAGGTAACCGCCCGGAGCGCCGCCGATCTCGACCGTGCTGAACTGCGGGCCGGACGGAAGAAAGCGTCTGAACACGCCCAGGATCTCCCTCTGGTACGGCGATGCCCGGCGCTCATCGACGGCGATCGGCAGCTGCCTCCCCTTCCAGTGGGCGTCCCAGAAGGCGGCGTCGGTCAGCGGGGCAACCTGGTCGTCCTGGATCACAGCGGGTCGCCGCCCAGCAGGTCCATCACTGCAAGCGCGGGAGCATGGCTCAGCAATCTGAGGCCCTCGAGCAGGTAGGCCAACCAGCCCGTCACCGTGGCTGCCTGGGCGAGGGGCGGGATCACCCGTTTCGGTCCGCGCACCTCGCGCACGGGCACCTTGTCGCGCAGGCCCGCGAGCGCGCGCGCTTTGACGACGCCGGCCTCGAGCCCGCCCATCTCGTCGACGAGCCTGCGCTCCAGGGCCTGGCGCCCGGTCCAGACCTTGCCCTGGGCGACCGCCTCGACCTCCTCGGCCGTCATCTTGCGCGCCCCGGCGACAAGCTCCACGAAGCTGCGGTAGATGCGGCTGATGTCGGCGCGCACGAGGCTGCGCTCTTCGTCCGAGAAAGGCCGCTCGTCGCTTTCCATCTGCGCCCGCTCGCCGAAGGCGATGCTCTCCCGGCTGAAGAGGAGCTTCCGCCACATCGCCTCGGTGACGAGCTTGCCGCTCAGGACGCCGATCGAACCGGTGAGAGTCCCCGGGCGCGCCACGATCCACGATCCGGGTGTCGACACCCAGTAACCGCCGGACGCGGCCACGGGGCCCATGACGACGACCACCGGCTTGCGGCCGGCCACGACCTTCAACGCCTGGCGCATCGCCTCGGACGCCGTCGAGGAACCGCCTCGCGAGTTGACATAGAGGACCAGCGCGGCGGCGCGCCTGTCGGCCGCGACCTGGCGCGCAACCTGGACCACGCTCAGGTCGCCCGCTCGGTCCTCGCCGATCAGCGGCACGTCGATCGGCGGCTTGACCGGCAGCCGGCCTGAGCGCCCGTCGATGATCGTGCCCTCGATTCGCATCAGGGCGACATATTTGCCAGGGCGGAAGATCGGCGGTGGGACGCGCATCCTGGCCGCGGCCCGCTCCCAGGTGCCCAGGCCGGCCGGGCGTGCCGCGCCGGGACCCAGGTGCGCGGGAAGCTCTTCCTCGGCGATCACGCGGTCGACCGCGTGGTCCTCGACCACGGTGTCATCGCCGTACGGCGAGCGGTCGACCAGGTTTCGCGCGCCGGCCTCGTCCAGCCGGCGCGACTCCGCGATCGCGGCGACCAGCTCTTTGTGCTGCGACTCGAGCAGCCAGCGCAGCTGCTCGCGGTACTCGTCCGACATCTTCGACCTGGTCAGCGGGTCGGCGGCCGACTTGAAGGGCGAGATCTGCACGAAGTCCGCACTGAGCCCGAATCGGGCAAGCCCCTCGGCGAGGAACATGCCCGTGCCCGAGAAGCCGAGCGCGCGGATCGAACCGGTCGGCATGAGCAGGATCTCGTCGCACGCGCACGCCAGGTAGTACGTGCCCGTGTCGTAGGACGGCGCCCAGGCGACGACGCGCTTGCCTGCCCTGCGCAGCTTCGACACCAGCTCGCGGAGGTCCTGCAGCCTGGCCATCGACATGCCGGCCGGACGCAGGTGCAGGACGACGCCTCTGATCCGGCCATCGCGGGCTATCGCGTCAAAGCGTTCGCCCAGCTCCTTGACGCTGAGCCTCGGTTTGGACGTGAAGCGCTGCCACAGGGGCCGCGGCGGGTCGGGCAGCGCGGGCAGGTCTTCCTCGAGGACGAAGACGACGAACTCCGGCGGCCTGCCAATTGAGCGGCGGGCGCTCGAGATCAACCACCACAGGAGCCGGAACGGGTAGAGAATCACCCTCTCGGGCGAAGTCTAGTAGCTGGTCAACCTACGGATGGTCCGGACAATCCGGGATCGGCCATCAGACGACCTTGGAAATCTCGAGGTGCTCGTCCATGTCTTCGCTGAGCCGCGACGCGCCGAACACGTGCCCCACGTGCTGGTGGTACGGGACGCCCGTGAAGAGGTGGTGGGAGCGCGTGGGGATTTCAGCGTGGTCGGCCCACTCCTTGCGCTGGAGCTCCATGTAGCCCTCTTCCTTGTACTGCTTGAGGTCTTCGAGCAGCACCGACATCCCGTAGCCCGCGGCGTGCTGCAGCGCGAGCGTGATGAAGATGAAGCCGACGCCGAGAAGGCCGAGCTCGTCCCACGTGATCGGATTCCTTTCGTTAAACCACTTGAACGACGATGAGTAGTTGAAGGCAAACCGCGCCTTGGGAAAGCGCTTGCGGATCTCCGTGCAGAACTTCACGGTCGTCTCGCGGTCGGCAGTGGGGAACTCGCACCACAGGAGGTCCGGGACCCCGCTGTCCAGGTAGCGCAGGCCGCGCTCGATCGCGAGCTCGAGGCCGCGCTTCGACTCGGGTGCCTCGGTCGCCGACACGCCGTCGGTGCGGGCGATGATGATGAAGTCCGGGTGGCCGAGGTCGTCGGCCGCGCTTCGCATCATCTTCAGCTTGCCCACGAACTCGTCCGCGGAGATGAGAGCCTTGCCCGCGATGTGGCCGCAGCGCTTGGGCATCACCTGGTCCTCCAGGTGCGCGGCCGCCACGCCCGCGTTGACGTAGAGCTCCGTCGTGCGCTGGACGTTGAACAGGTTTCCATACCCCGCGTCCATGTCGACGACAACCGGCGGGATCTCGAGGTGGGTAGGGGCGACCTTCTTTTCCGGGTCGCCCATGGCCATCGTGAGCTGGAATTTGCGCAGGGCGCTCACCGTGCGCCGCGCGCCGTCGGCGATCTCGACCGACGAATAGAGGTCCATGTCCGTGGTGCCCAGATGGCCGATCGCGAATGAATAGCCGCTGAAGTAGACGGCGTCGAAGCCGTGGTGCATGACCAGCTGTGCGCCCATCGGGTCGTAGACACCGGGGGCGAAGACGTACGACTTTTCGGCGAGCAGCTTGCGCAGGCGCTTGCTTGGCGGCTCGTTGCGCGAAGCGGGCACCTTGTATCCCTCCGGCAGGAGGGGTGTCGAGACGAGTTCCATCAAAGCCTCCTCAGCTACTCGTTTTCGTGATCGCAGTTGCAGGGGTCCGGGCACTCGCACTCGTGCTCGGTCTCTTGATCGTGCGATAGGTTTTCCTTATCCATGCTGAAGAAACTATCAAGAAGTCCGATATACGTCCAATCAATTGATCTGATGAGCTGTATCGGAAGAACCGATGTCGACCCGGCGCCGCTCGCGCGTTCCCATTGGGCTGCATTGGCGGCCGGGTTTATTCCGGCCGCGACCCGCCGCACCCCGGGGTCCCCCAGCTATTTGCCTTCCAAGAGCTCCAGGAACGCGGCGACGATGCCCTCGGGCTTGCCGGCATCGCGGCGCCGGTAGGCGACGATCGAGTTCTGCATCGGCGGCGCGTCCTTCATCTTGACCCCGCACAGCGTGCCGCCCGCGATCTCGCGCGCCACTGCGGTTCCCGGCAGGAACGCGACGCCCAGCCCCCGCTCCACCATCTTCTTGGCGGCCTCGATCGAATCGAGCTCCATCAGGCCGCGCAGGCTGACGCCCGCGGAGAGGAACGCGCCGTGTGTGATCTCGTAGTAGCTCGAGGTGCGGTCGAACATGATCAGCTTCTGGCCGGCGACCTCGGTCATGGCCACCGACGGCCGCTTCGCGAACGAGTGGCCCGGCGCGCAGACCAGGACCAGGTCCTCGTTATGGAACGGGCGAAGCTCGAGATCGGGGTGCCGGATGGCGCGGCCGAGGCCGATCTGGACCTCGTCGCGGAGCACCAGCTCGACCACGTCCTCCGAGTGCCCCGTCCGCACCGACACCTCGACCCGAGGGTGCGCGTTGACGAACCTCTCGAGCAGCTCGGGCAGGACGTAGGTGCTGACCGCGGGCGCGGCCGCGATCATCAGGTGCCCGGCCGATGCCGTCATCACCTGCTCCAGGGCGTCGCGGCCGTCGACCAGAGCGCGCAGGGCCCGCTCGGCGAAGGGAATCCACGCCCGGCCCGCGTCGGTCAGGCGCATGCCGTTGGGGGTGCGCAGGAAGAGCGGCGTCCCCAGCTCGCGCTCCAGGCCCTGGAGGCGCGCGGTCAGGGTGGGCTGGGTGATGAACAGCGCCTCGGCGGCGCGGCTCACGCTGCCGCGGCGCGCCACCTCGAGGAATCCCTCGACCTGGGCGAGCTGGATGCCGCTGGGCTTCCCGTTACGGGATTCCTCTATAGCCATGGCCGTACGCCACAAATCTTATCTATAGGCGTCCGGGAAGCAGGTCAGCTTGGCGAGCGGCGAAATAAGACGTAGGCGGCGGCCAGCGAAAGCAGCCAGACCGGTCCCATCGTGATCACGAACGGCCGGATGGTGTCGCTGGCGGAGTGCGAATCCCGGTCGAACGCCATGAAGACCAGGACCGTGCCGTACAGAAGGATCGCGAACGCGACTCCGACCCCCGTGAACGCCTTCCAGTTCATCTCCAACGGAATGGTAGTCGGCAGGCGCGAATTCCCATTGGCATGGCTGCTTTCTTCGGCTTTCACATGCCCAACTACACCTTTCCCGGGGTGCCGGACGACCGACTCTTCGACCGGGTGGTCGAGCAGGCGCGCGCCGCCGAGGCCGCCGGCTTCGACCTGGTCACCGTGATGGACCACTTCTATCAGATCCGTGGGCTGGGTTCGGAGACTCTGCCGATGCTGGAGGCCTATACGACACTGGCGGCAATCGCCGCGCAGACCTCGCGGGTCAAGCTCGGCACGCTGGTCACGGGCGTGACGTATCGAAACCCTGCGCTGCTGGCGAAGGAGGTTACCACGCTCGACGTCATCTCGAAGGGACGGGCCATCCTCGGCCTTGGCGCGGCGTGGAACGAGGACGAGCACGCAGGCTACGGCTTCGAGTTCCCACCGATCGGGCAGCGAATGGACCGCCTTGATGAGGCGCTCACGATCGCGCGGCTGATGTTCACCGAGGAGCGGCCTTCGTTCGCCGGCAAGTACTACCGCATCGAACGCGCGCTCAACATGCCGCGTCCGATCCAGCCGGGAGGGCCCAGGATCCTGGTTGGCGGCGGCGGCGAGAAGCGGACGCTGCGCCTGCTCGCCAAGCATGGCGACATCGGCCACTGGTTCGGGGGACAGCTCGAGGACCTGAAGCGCAAGAAGCGTGTCTTCGAAGAGCACTGCGAAGCGGTCGGCCAGGACCCCGACGACGTCTTGCTGACCGTCGGGGTGGGCCTGGTCCTGGTCGAGAAGGAGAAGGACGCGAAAGCCATCCTGGACCGCATTCCGGCGGAGCGCCGGCCGATGATCATGGCGGCGCCCGTCCCGCAGGCGGCGGAACTTCTCGGCCATTATCTCGATGCGGGATTCGGCGGCTTCACCCTCGGCAACCAGACCCTGGCCACGCCCGAGGCGATCGGCCTGGCCGGCGAGCTGATCAAGACCGTGCGCGGGAGTTCCGTCCCGGCCTAGTTTTCTTTGTAGGCCTTCTCGCCTGCACGCACCTCGACTTTGAGGTGGTTCTCGGGCGGCGCGAGCGGGCAAGCCCAACGCGGGCTGTACGCGCACGACGCGTTGTAGGCGAAGTTGAAGTCGAGGACGACCTCGGATGACCCGGGGGTGATCTCGAGGACGAGCCCGTCGGTGTCCTTGGCCGTGTCGAACAGGTAGCGGCCGCCGCCGTACGTCTCCCGGCCGCCGCCGTACGTCTCCCGGCCGGCGGTGGGGTCGCGGAAGGGAACGAAAAGGCCGCCCGCGTACTGGATCAGGCTCAGGACGGTCAGGCTGCAGTCCTGGCCGGCCAGCGTGAACGCGAGGCGGCCGATGCGCCGGTAGTGCACCGCCCCGTCCTCGCCTCCAGTGTCGATGACCAGCTCGGAGCCGTCGCCTGGCTCGACCCGCGCGGTCACGCGATATGCAGGGTCGGGTTCGAAGTAGTGGAGGCCGGTGAACGAAGCGCGTTCTTCGGGCTCGATAGGCGACTGCGGATGCGTGCGGAACAGCTCGTCGCGACCGCGCCGGAATCGATCCAGGGCGTCCGGGCCGGAGATCCGGTACTGGTCGCCGACCCGCCTCCGCCAGTCGACGAGGTCGAGGTAGGGCTGAGAGTCAGTTCCCGTCAACGGCCTGTTCGGCGGTGGTCAGCTGGTAGGCGGCTTGAGGGGGCAGGCTCGCGAGCGCCTGGTGAACGTCGTCGTCCGTGGCGTCGGTGACCACGAGCGTGTAGCGCCGGGAATGCGAGCCGAGCGGCTCGGCCACGTGGGCCGGTTGGGCCGCGACGGAGGCGGTGCCGGCCGCGACCGCCGGTGCGGGCTTCGCGATCGCCGGCGCGGGCCTGGGTGGACGGGCGGCGGTGTCGGCTCGCAGCACCACCCAGTGATAGGCGGCGACGCCGGCCGCGACCACGATCACGGCGAGGTAGTGGCCGAAGTCCAGGTTCGCCGGATCGTTGAGCCGGGGCTGCGGCTTGAACACCTGCTGCAGGACGGCATTGACGATGCCCACGCCGCCGCCGAGCATGGCGAGCACGCTGCCCAGCAGAGCGGCCCACACGTAGAGCTTGCGGCTCAGCGACTGGCGGTCGGCGGCCCACGGCGCGTGACGCCAGTGCGCCACCCAGACGCCGGCGCCGACAACCAGAAGCGTCAGCGAGATGCTCAGCGGGTCCTTCCAGTCCTGGGCTTTGGCGCCGATGATGGGCGCCTCGACCTGCTCGAGCAGGGTCCACAGCAGCCATGCCGCACCGACCGCCCACGTGGCCAGCGAGATGAGCGAGGCGAGGTTGGTGTAGAGGCGACGGATTCCGGCCTGCCGGTCGGCCTCCTGGGTCCCGGCGTCGCGCGCCAACCGGCGGCTGACGAGGACCCAGGCGATTCCATAGACGAGCAGCATCGACCCGGGACCGGCGAGCGCGGCGAGCACGTTGGTGCCGGCGTTCCCCGGGTTGCTGACGCCGATCGCACGGGCCAGCACGTAGTAGAGGATCTGGCTCGCGCCGAACAGCGCAGCGGCGATGCTGACCGCGACCGCGATGAAGCCCTCGAGGGCACGCAGCGTCGAATGCCGGTCTTCGGTCACGTGCTTGATCGCGATCACCCGCGCGTGGACGCCCCACAGCAGCGCGCCCCCGATGGCCATGCCGGCCGGCCCGGCCAGGGAGAAAAAGCGGTCCGGCGTATCGGTCGCCAGCTTCGTCCAGGCGACCTGCAGCAGCGACGCGGTGCCTGCGAGCATCGTCAGGAGGCCGACCAGGAGCGCGATGTACATGTACCAGCGGCGCAGCGTCGAGGACGCACCTTCCTCGCCCGCGACCGCGCGATCACGCCACGCGATGTAGAAGTGAAGCCCCCAGATCGCGGCGAACACGACCGCGGCCCACCCGATCTGGGCGGCGGAGAGCGCGTTGAAGGGGAAGCCATCCAGCGGGGGCTGCAGCAGCTGTACGGCCAGCGCGGTGACGGCGCTCATCGCTGCGATCGCGCTGACCAGGCATGCCCAGTAGAGATAGAGGCGGCGCAGCGCCGACGCCCGCTCGTACGGATCCCGTGATGCGAAGCGCTGCGCGAAGCCGAAGTGGACACCCCAGACAGGCACGGCGACGACGGTCATCGCGGTGAAGATCGCAAGCTGGCTTCGGGTGCCGTCAAACCGGGTGCTGGGATCGTTGAAGACGAAGAGGAGGATTGTGCCTCCGAGAAGCACCAGACCGGCAGCGAGCACTACCAGCGCGGCGGCGCTGACCAGGTACAGGTAGAGCCGCCTCAGGATCATCGGCGCAACGGTACTACCATGCGCGAGTGATCTCTCAGGAACTCCTGGAAATCCTGGCGTGCCCCAAGTGCCACACGAAAGTAGAGCTCAAAGAGCCCGAACAGCTGCGCTGTCCGAACTGTCGCGTGCTCTATCCGATCGTCGACGGGATCCCGGTCATGCTGATCGAAGAAGGCAAGCCGGAGCAGGAATCAGAGGAGAAGCCGCCGTAACTTCGGCGGCCGCCGCTCTGCCCGGCCGCGGCAAGGTTCCTCCTACGAAATTACGCGGCGCATTCGTAGCGTGCGGTGTTGGTGACGCTTGGGTGGGCTTCAGCGTCGCGGATGTCGGGGCCGATCTCCTCGTCGGTGAGCGCGTAGGCCTGCGAGGGATCGCTCGCCGAGGTCGCGAAGACCATGCCCAGGACGCGCCCATCGAGGTCGATCAGCGGTCCTCCCGAGTTGCCCGGATGCACGCTCGCCTGGACCACGTAGATCTGCCGCGTGACGAATCCTGAGTTGTAAATGTCACGGCCCTGCGCCGAGATCGAACCGTCGACCACGGCCGGCACCGTCTTCTCGGCCTGGCCCCCCGGATAGCCGATGACCGCGCCTTGCGTCCCGCGCTGCGCAGGCCCGAACGGCATGCTCGCGGCCGTGAAGCCGGGGACGTAGAGCACGGCGACGTCGCGCTCCGGGTCGAAGTAGACGACGTCCGCGCGCATCGTTGCGCCGTCGGCCTTGGTGATCGTGTGCGATGACGTGCCCGACACGACATGCGCGTTGGTCACAACATAGCCGCTGCCCACGGGAAACCCGCTGCCCGTGACGATGCCGCCGCAGCCCACGCTGGAAATCTTCACCACCACGGACGCGGCGTGCTTCACGCCTGCGGTGTCGATCGACGCAGGCACGGGCAGGGCGCCGGGCAGCCCGCTCGGCTCGAGCCCCGCGAACACCGGCGGAAACTGGACGCCGGCCAGGACCTGGGCGACGCTCGCGAGAAATCCCGGCGGCCGCGGCGCGATGGTGTCGAGCCCGCGAAGCACGGCCGAGCGCTGGATCTGCTGGGCGATCTCAGGGCTGGGGCCTCGGGAAAAGCTGAGTCCGAGAAACCAGCACATGACGAGGACCGCGAAGGCCGACAGCGCAGCCCCGGCGACGGAGTCGGTCGTGGTGTGCACGCCGCCGCGGAGGATGCGGCGCCGGATTGGCTCGCCCACCGCGAATCCGAGGCTCGAGCCGAGGCTGCCGCCGATCACCAGTACCAGCACGGCGCCGAGCGGCCGCGCGCTGGAGTTGTCGATCTGGAGGTAGTCGAGCACGAACCGGGCCGAAGCGGCGGCGAGCAGCACCCCGATCAGCAGGCCCACGTACTGCGCGAGCGAGAGCCAGAACCCACGTCGGTATCCGTTGGCGAGCCCGACCAGGGCTGCGATGACGATGACGATGTCGATGAGGTTGATCAAGTGGCTCTATCTGGTAACACCCTAACGGCCCGATCTGGCTCCGCGATAATGGGTCCCGTGGTGGTGTACCTCGCCGGCGAGTGGGTGCCGGCCTGGCTCTGGATGAGCATGGCTTTCCTGGTCGCCGCCCTCGGGGTGGCTGGGCTCGGCTGGTGGGTTTTGCGGGGCGACGCCCGCAACCGTGCCGCCGAGGACCAGATGCTGGAGTCGGAGACCAGGGCCGAGGCCGCCGAGCACCACTAGGGCCCATCCCCCGCAAGCGGGGAAGAGTCTGCTACGCCGGGGCAGGCAGCGGTTCTTCTTTGGGCAGTTCGCCCGCCTCGCGCAGGTCGCGCACGGGCATGAAGCTGCGCACGGGCGGCACGCGTTCGAAGTTGTAGGGGGGCGGCGGCGATGTGGTCGCCCACTCGAGCGTGTTGCCCTGCCAGGGGTCGTTGCCCGCGATCTCGCCGTGGTTCCAGCTGCGGATCACGTTGATCAGGAACAGCAGGATCGAGAGGGCGATCAGGAACGACGAGAGCGTGATGATCATGTTGGTCGTCGCCCACGCCGGGTTGGCGTAAGTCCAGATCCGCCGCGGCATTCCCTCCAGGCCGAGCGTGTGCATGATCAGGAACGTGCCGTTGAAGCCGATGAAGACGGTCCAGAAGTTCCACTCCCCGAGCCTGCGGTCGAGCAGCCTGCCGGTGATCTTCGGGAACCAGTAGTAGATGCCGGCCAGGATCGCGAACACGCTCCCGCCGAACAGAACGTAGTGCAGGTGGGCGACGACGAAGTAGGACTGGTGCAGCTGCGTGTCCACCGGTACTGACGCCAGGTAGACGCCCGTGATGCCGCCGATCAGGAACGTGGCGAGGAAGCCGAACACGAACTTGATGGGCACGGTGAACTCGATCGAGCCCCACCACATGGTCGCGATCCAGTTGAAGAACTTGATGCCGGTCGGGACCGCGATCAGCATCGTCATCAACATGAAGAAGCCTTCGACGTAGGTGTTCATGCCGACCGTGAACATGTGGTGCGCCCACACCGTCATCGACAGGAACACGATGCCGAACAGGGCCGCGACCATCGACATGTAGCCGAAGATCGGCTTGCGCGCGAAGACGGGGACGATCTCCGAGATCATGCCGAACGCGGGCAGGATCATCACGTACACCTCGGGATGGCCGAAGAACCAGAAGAGGTGCTGGAACAGCACCGGCCTCCCCTCGGTGGTGAAGAACTGCGTCCCGAGCTGGCGATCGAACTCGAGGAGGATCATGGCCGCGGCGAGCGGTGCGCCGACCACGAGCAGCAGGATCGAGGTGGAGATCTGCGCCCACACGAACAGCGGCAGGCGCGAGAACCGCATACCTGGTGCGCGCAGCGCGATGATCGTGGTCAGGAAGTTGGTCGAGGCCATGATCCCGCTGATCGCCCAGACGATGATGCTCAGCGCCCAGAAGTCGACGCCGAGGCTGTGCCCCTGCGCGGCCTTCTCGGTCAGCGGCGGGTAGCCGGTCCAGCCCGCGTCGAGCCCACCACCGGTCAGCCAGCCGCAGTAGTAAAGGATGATCGAGACCGGGATGAGCCAGAAGCCCAGCAGGTTGACCCGCGGGAAGGCCATGTCGCGCGCGCCGATCATGATCGGCACCATGTAGTTGGCGATCCCGGTGACGAAGATCGTGACGAAGAAGAAGATCATCGTCACGCCGTGCGCCGAGAGGATCTCGTTGTAGGTCTGCGCGTCGACGAGCCGCAGGTTCGGCTGCGACAGCTGCAGCCTGATGATCAGCGCGAGGATGCCGCCGATCACGAAGCTGATGATCGCGGTGACCATGTACATGATCCCGATCAGCTTGTGATCGGTCGTCGTCAGCCAGAGGCTGATCGGCTTGAAGAACGTGTCGTCGTATGCCTTAGGCCGGGGGAGGACTGTGGTGGCCATCCGATTCTTATCCTACTTAGGGCGAGGGGGAGGCGGACGGTGAGGCCGCCGATTTCTGCTTCGCCATCCAGGCGTCATAGTCGGCCTGGTCCATGGCCTGGACGATGATCTGCATCGAGGCGTGGCCCGTGCCGCAGAGCTCCGCGCACTCGCCCCGCCACTTGCCTACCTGGTCGATCTTCAGCCACGAGAAATTGTCGTAGCCGGGGACGGCGTCGGTCTTGCCCGAGATCGCCGGCACCCACCACGAGTGGATGACGTCGGTAGCCCTGAACTGAAGCTTGACCAGCGTGTGCGTCGGCACCACGAAGGGCTCGACGTCCTTCTGCAGCTGGCCTTCCTGGTGGACGACGACGCCGTTCTCGTAGGTGTAGGTCCAGCCGAACTGATGCCCGCTGACGAGGACTGTCATCTGCTGGTTGCTTATGGGCTGGAAGTTCTGCTGCAGCTCGACGAAGCTGTAGCCCGCGATCGCGAGGACGATGATCAGTGGCGCGAGCGTCCACGCGATCTCGAGGCCCGTGTGGCCGTGGACCTGGGGTGGCACGTAGCCGGCCGGCTGGCGCGAGCGCCGGTAGCGCAGCACGACCCAGAGGAGGGCGAACTCGACGCCGATGAAGACGACGATGGCCACGATCGAGATGCCGACGTAGGTGTCGTAGATCGCCCTTCCATTCGGCGATACCGGGTCGGGAAAGATGGGGTGGAGGCCGCCGCCCAGATCGCATGCGCTGAGCAGCAGAGCGAGGGCGGCCAGACCACCGATGGACAGGAGCGTCCGGACGCTTCGAGTCACGAGGTGGAAGTATATCGGCGCCCGATTTTCCAACCCGGATACGTGACTCTGGCGGCCGGACTTGCTCCGGCCGCAACACGCGTTCCCCTCTGCTGCTTATAGAATCCAGAAGCGATAGTGCCCGTAGCCCGTAAGCCTCGCTACGTCGATGTGTCCAACCCCAGCCTTTCCGTCGAATGTCCGCGCTGCGGGCTGCGCACGGCACGGTTCATCGACCATTGCCGCAACTGCGGCTACAAGCTGTGGCCCTCGAGCGAGATGGCCTCCGCAGCGTTCAAGGCCTGGCGCGACGCGGACCCCGCCCGCAACGAGGCGTCACGTTTCGACCTGGCCCTGCCGGAGGAGCCCGTCGACCTCACGGTCGACTACGCCACGCGAGCCCACGAGCTGGGGATCCACCTGTTCCCCAACAGCAACTACCCCTTCATCATCTGCGTCGGGTCGCTGTTCCTGGCCCTGGCCGCGATTCCCTTCAACGGGACGGTACGCCTGGTGCTCGCGGTGATCGGCGGCGTGATCTTCCTGTATGGCGTCGTCGGCTGGGTGCTGGTCGAGGACGTGAAGATGTACCCGGTCGAGAGCCCGCCGACGGGTGAGGCGCGCCACTGATGGCAGTCGCCACGATGCAGCGCGAGCCGGCGCCGCAGTACCCGGCGATCAAGCCCGGGATGATGGGCATGTACATCTTCCTGGCCTCCGAGGTGATGTTCTTCGGGAGCCTCTTCGCCGTCTACTTCTACATGGTCGGCTCGCACGGGACCTGGCCGCCGATTCCGCCGGCCGACAAGCCCGAGTACTACGTCAACTGGTGGCCGATTCCGGCCATCAACACGGTCATCCTGCTTTCCTCCGGCGTCACCTGTCACTTCGGCCTGGAGGCCCTCTCGCACGACAACCGGCGCCGTTTCTACACGCTGTGGATCACGACCATCGTCCTGGGATTCGGATTCGAGGCCGGTCAGCTGTACGAGTTCATCCAGGCCTTCGGCCGGGACCTGAACCTGACGGCCAACACCTTCGCGAGCGCGTTCTTCGCCATGACCGGCTTCCACGGCGCGCACGTGCTGGGCGGGCTGATCCTGCTGACCCTGATCCTCGTCCGCGCGCTACGCGGCCAGTTCTCCGCGCGGAATCATGTCGGCCCGGCGGCGGTTACTCTCTATTGGCACTTCGTCGACGTCGTCTGGATCTTCCTCTTCGGAATCCTTTACCTGGGGATCACAGCAATCAAATGAGATGGCTCGCGATCGTGGCGGTGTCGGTGGCTTCGGTGGCTCTGCTCGGCGCCTGTGGCGGCGGCACGAGCCAGCCCGCGGGATCGACCAAGGTCACCATGACCGAGTTCAAGTTCGACCCCGCCGACCTCACAGTGCAGCACGGCAAGGTCGTCTTCTGGCTCGTGAACGCAGGAAGCGTGTCGCACGACATGTCGGTTCAGGATTCCTCCGGCAACGCGATCGCGACCAGCGAGCTCGTGTCGGCCGGAGACTCCACGGAGTTCGACATCGACAACCTCCCCGCCGGCAGCTACAAGATCATCTGCACCCAGCCGGGCCACGCGGACTCTGGGATGAAGGGGACCCTGACCGCTACTTAGAAGGCGACGGTGACGGTGAAGCCTTGGGCGAGGGCGACGGGCTCGGTCCGGGCTTGAGGCTCAGCAGCTCGATCTCGAACACCAGCGTCGCGTTGGGCGGAATGATCGGGGTGCCGGTCTGCGGATCCGTCTGCCCCTGCGTCCCGTAGGCGAGGTCAGAAGGGATCTTCAGGCAGCGCTTGCCGCCGATCAGCATCCCCTGCACGCCCTCGTCCCAGCCGGGGATCACCTCCCCCTTGCCGATCTGGAAGGTGAACGGTTTTCGGCCGGCGAACCGGCTGGAGTCGAAGGGCTGGCCGGTGGTCAGCCAGCCGGTGTAGTTCACCTCGGCGTTCTGCCCCGTCTTCGCCACCGCGCCCGTCCCGACCTTCACGTCCATGGCCTTGAGCCCGTCGGGGTAGGTCACGCCGCTCAGGTTGTTGCACGTGCCGAAGTCGTCGACCCCGGTAGAGGTGCTGGGAGTCGCGGACGGGTTGGGGCTCTCGTTGGCGACCGGAGGATTGCCGGCGTAGGGGTCGGGGTAGCCGCACGACGCCACCGCGAGCGCGGTCACAAAGGCAGCGGTCAGTAAGCCTCTCCTCACGAGGCGCTGACGTCGAGGGACCGCATCGTGTCGCCGACCTTGATCTGGTCGACCACTTCCATGCCCGAGCGCACGTGGCCGAAGTGGTTGTAGACGCCGTTGGAGGCAAGAAAGGGCGCGTCGCCGATCGTGATGAAGAACTGCGAGCCGCTCACGCCGGCCGCGCTCGAGGCCATGCCGACGGTGCCGCGCGGCCACTTCGAGGGGTTCGACTCGTCGGGCAGCTTGTAGTCAGGCCCACCGGTGCCGTTGCCCAGCGGGTCGCCGCCCTGGACCACGAACCCCGGCACGACTCGATGGAACGTCAGGCCGTCGTAGTAGTGGTTCTGGGCGAGGTAGACGAAGTTGTTGACCGTCTGTGGGGCCACCTTCGGCTCCACCAGCTCGATCACGAAGTCGCCGCGCGAGGTGTGCACGGTGACCGAGTACCTCTTGGCCGCGTCGATGCTGTTGTCAGGAGGTGTGTTGCGCTTTTCCATGGTGGGCGACGCTCCACATTAGAGGAATCGAGTGGCGTGGCTCGGTACCCTAGAACCGGCAGTGAGCACAGAAGGCTTCCATCTCGGCGCCGAGGTCCGCTCGAGCGACGGCAAGGACGTGGGCAGGCTGGCCCACGTCCTGGTCAGCGCGGAGTACGGGCTGCGGGCCCTGGTGATCAAGGAGTCCAGCCGTTTCTCGGGCGCCGTGTTCTCGCCCGGCTCGAGGCTGGTTGTCGACGAGTTCATCGTCCCGAAAGAAGCCGTCAAGAACGCGACCCGGGACCGCATCGAGCTCGACCTGACCGCCGCCGAGGTCCGCCGGCTGCCGCCGTACCTGGCCTACCGGGAACGGACCGAGTCGCTCGCGGAAGGGCTCGAGGACACAGCGGGTGTCCTGGGCTCGGGGCCCGAGGTGCCCAACTGGCTGGAGCAGATCGCCAACAAGGGCGAGGGAGACCTCGAGATCACCGGCGGGGAGAACGTCATGCTGGGCCGCACCGGCAAACGGCTGGGCACCGTCCAGGACGTCCTGTTCGATGATGAGCAGCTGGTTGGCGTCGTGCTCAAACCAGACGGCCTGTTCAGGGCTGCAGTCATCCTGCCGCGGCGGTTCCTCGACCGCAGCGACGACCTCGCGCTGTTCGCCAGCATCGACGAAAACGACGTCGCGCAGCTGAAGCCGTTTCGCCCCCGAACCTAACGGATCGGCTCACGTGCCGAGGTGCTGAGGAGCGCCGCCAGCGCGAGCGCCAGGCCCGCCACCACGAACAGCGCATTCGACACGTCGGACGTGACGGCCGCGACCGACCCACCGATGACCGGGCCGAGAAAGAACCCGAGCGCGACCGAGCTCGCGTTGATGCCGAACACCGTGCTCTGAGCCTCGTGCGGCGTCTCGAGGCCGATCATGCTCGCCGTGGCGGGCAGGACGACGCCGCCGAGCAGCCCGGTCAGGCCGACCGCGACGACCACCAGCCACGTGTAGGGGGCGACTCCAAGGAGGAGAACAGCCAGCGCCATCAGGCCGGCTGCTGCGGCGGAGGTGCGCACGTAGCCGAGGTGGCGCGTCACGCGCGTATAGCCCACCGCGGCCGCGCTGCTCGCGATGCCCGCAAGCCCAAACCCAAGGCCGCTGACCGCCGACACGCCGGTGGTGACCATCTCGAGCAGTCGCAGCACGACCAGCTGCTGCGTCGCCGCCTGGACCAGGCTCACGAGGCCCTGCGCCGCGACGAGCACGGCCAGGGCTTTTCGCAGCCCGGGCTGCCGGTCGATGAGCGTCAGCGTGCCGACCCGGGGACCCGTGCGCGGGGCACGCGGGCTCTCGCGGACGACCACAAGCACCGGGCCGAGCGAGACGAGCAGCAGGAAACCGCCGAGCAGGAACACCAGGCGCAGGCCGAAAAGCTCACCCGCGATTCCGCCGACCACCGGCCCGATCGCGCCTCCCAGAGCGACCGCCGAGGTGACGACGCCGAGCGCCCAGCCGACGCGTGAGCGAGGGGTCTCCGCCGCCACCAGCGCAGTCGCCGCGGCGACGGTGCCGCTCGTGAGCCCCTGCAGGAAGCGCAGGACCACCAGCTCCAACGGGGTCTGCACGAAGTAGATGAGGCCCACCGTTATCGCCCCTCCCAGCATCGAGCGGATGAGCATGGGCTTGCGGCCGAAGCGGTCGCCGAGCAGCCCCCAGACAGGGCTCGCGATCGCGAGGGCGATTCCCGAGGCGCTGGCCGAGGCGGCCGTCCACACGTAGAGGTCGGTCCCGGAGGGCACGCCGAGGTCCTTGTTGATGAAGATCGAGAGGAAAGGAAAGGCAAAGCTGAAACCGAATATGGCCATGAACTCGGCGAACCACAGCGCGGCCAGGTTGCGCCGCCAGTTGACGCCGGCCGCGTTGATGGGAGGGGTGGTCTGGTTCGGGTCGGTCGACAGGGCTACTGGCCCCTAGCTGCCGATTATTTCGACGATCCGGTCGGATGTGATGGGCAGGCGGTCGACGACCGCCTCGGGGTTGCGCTTCCGCAGCGCGTCTTCGACCGCGTTCGAGATGGCGGCGGGGGCGGGGATGGTGCCGCTCTCGCCAGCGCCCTTGAAGCCCTCCGGGTTGGCGTCGGTCGGGGTAGAGATGTGCACCAGCTCGGGCTCCAGCACCTCGCCCACGCTGACGATGGTGTAGTCGAGGAAGCTCGCCGTGCGAAAGCTGCCGTCGGGGTCGTAGACGACCGCCTCGTACAGCGCGTAACCGAGGCCGTGCGCGAGCCCGCCGTGCATCTGGCCCTCGACGATCAATTCGTTGATCGGCTGGCCGGTGTCGTGCGCGACGACGTAGCGAAGCACCTCGACCTGCCCAGTTTCGGGATCGACCGCGACGACCGCGGCGTGGCATCCGCTGGAGTAGGCGATCGGTCGCTTGGGGTCGAAGCTCTCGAGGACCTCGAGACCTTCGTCCGGCACGACATCGGTGACGGGCACGCTCTTTGACGGCGCGCCGCGGACCGCGATGGAGCCGTCCTCGATCACCAGGTCGGCGGCGTCGGCCTCGAGCACGTCGCCGGCCCGCTCGAGCAGCTTCCTGCGCAGCGCCGTCGCCGCCTTCGAGGTCGCGTTGCCGACCTGGACCGCGCTGCGGCTGCCCGCGGTCAGCTCTGCCGGCGGTGTGTGCTTCGTGTCACCCGCGGTGACGCGGATCTTCTCGAACGGCCATCCGAGGCGGTCGGCCGCCACCTGGGCGGCCATCGTCTGGTGGCCCTGCCCCTGGGGCGTGGAGCCGACGTACAGCTCGGCCGAGCCGTCTTTGTTCACGCGGAGCCTGGCGGGCTCTCCGCCGCCGAAGCCGGTCGACTCGACGCAGCAGGCGACGCCCACCCCGATGAGGCGGCCGTCGCCGGGGCTCTCCTCGGGATCGCCCAGCCCGTCCAGCGCCATCTCCAGGAGTCGCGGGTAGTCACCGCTGTCGTAGGTCAGCCCGTGCCGGCCGGCGGGGTAGCCCGTGTTGAAGGGGATCTGCGCCGGCTGGATCAGGTTGCGCCGCCGCAACTCGACAGGGGAGATGTCGAGGACGCGCGCGAGCCGGTCGATGACCCGCTCGACGGCGTAGTTGCCGAGCGGCCGTCCGCCGCCGCGGATGAATCCGGTCGGGACCGTGTTGGTGTAGACGAGCTGGGTGTCCATCTGCATCGCCGGCATGACATAGGCGGAGAGCATGTGCGTCACGATCAGGTCGGGCTGGCCCGCGGCGGAGCCTGAGTAGGCGCCGAGGTCGTGGACGAGCTTGCCGCGCAGGCCGCGCAGCTTGCCCTCGCGGTCCGAGGCGATCTCGATCTCGATGACAGAGCCGTGGCCCTGCGCGGTGGTCGCGCCGTCCTCGCTGCGCGAGGCGACCCATTGCGCCGGCCGCTTCAACTTCCATGCGGCCAGTGCGGTCAGAATCTCTTCCGGAAACGGGCTGCCCTTGGCGCCGAAGCCGCCGCCGACGTCCTCGGCGACGACTCTCACTTTTTCCTCCTCGATCTCCAGGGCGCCCGCGATCGCCTCACGGACGCCGAAGACGTTCTGGGTCGAGGTCCAGACTTTGAGCCCGTCGGTCTCTGCGTCGGGCGTCGCGGTCACCGCGCGCGGCTCCATGGCAGCGCCGGCGACGCGCGCGGTGGTCAGGCGGATCTTCGCCGTCACGCTGTCGTCGGCGAACGCGGTCTTGATGTCGCCGTAGCTGCGCGTCTTGCTGCGGGCGACGTTGCTGTCGGTGTCGGCGTGGACCATCGGCGCCCCGCCCGCGGTCGCCGTGATCACGTCGCCGACGCCCGGCAGCGGATCCAGCTCGGCGGCCACCTGGTCGGCCGCGTCGCGCGCCTGGTATTCGGTTTCGGCGACGACCATCGCGTACGCCTCGCCGACATAGTTGACCTCGTCGCGGTTGAGGATGGGCCGGCTGCGCGCGACCATGTCTTCCGGTCCCCAGTCGCTGAGGCCACCGGCGACCTCGGGCAGGTCGTCCGCGGTCCAGACGGCGAGCACGCCGGGCATCGCCTTGGCGGCCGCGACGTCGATGTACGCGACGCGCGCGTGGGGGAGAGGCGAGCGGCAGAACGCGACGTGGACGAGTCCGTCGAGCTTGATGTCTCCTGCGAAGCGACCCTTGCCGGTGATCAGTCGCTCGTCTTCGACGCGGCGCATGCGCCGGCCGATGTATGGAGGCACGCTCCTACAATAAGTCGTCCACTCGGGGTCATTCCGCGCGGGCGGCTAGCTCAGCTGGAAGAGCGCCAGCTTGACATGCTGGAGGTCGGGGGTTCGAAACCCTCGCCGCCCACCATCGGGTTTTCCGCAGTTACGGGTCGGCAATAATTCGGTCGGGACGCGGCCCGTTCGTCTAGTGGACCAGGACGCCGGCCTTTCAAGCCGGAGATCACGGGTTCGAATCCCGTACGGGCTACCAGTACACACCCCGCGCGCCGACGGTGTGTATACTGTTGATGTGAAGCGAATCCAGATCCACATCGACGAGGCGCTGGACGAAGCGGCGGAGGCTGAGGCGGCGCGACGAGGATTGTCCAAGGCGGCGCTGATTCGTGAGTCGCTGACGCGGGAGCTCGCCGTCGACAACCGTCCCGCCACGGATCCGTGGAAGGCACTCACGGGATGGCTGGACGATGGTCCGGTTGAGGACCTCGATGCCGTCGTTTACGACCGCGATCGGTGAGGTTCGCGGACACCAGCTTCTGGTTCGGACTTCAGGAGCGGCGCGACGGCCGCCACGAGCACGCAAGGGCGTTGGTGGCGCGCGGGGTCGGTCGCATCGTCACCACCAACCACGTCGTCGGAGAAACGTGGACCATTCTTCGCCGCCGGTCCGGGCATGCGGCCGCAGTGGGTTTCCTCGATCGGTTGGGGGCGCTCAAGGACGTCGAGGTGGTGCACGTCGATGGTGCCACCGAAGCTGAAGCATGGCGTTGGCTTCGATCCCGTGCAGAGCGTGAGTATTCCTTCGTTGATGCCACGAGCTTCGCCGTGATGCGACGGCGCCGAATCCGTGAAGCGCTGGCGTTCGATGGCGACTTCAACGCCGCTGGGTTCGTCGAAGTACGGCCCAATTGAACGCTTGTGTGAGGATTGCTGCGTCTAGGGTCTAATAGCTACCGCTGCCTGTACCCCTTTATGGGCTACGAAAAGCGGGCGTAGCACAATGGTAGTGCGCCAGCCTTCCAAGCTGGTTACGTGGGTTCGATTCCCATCGCCCGCTCCACCGCATAACCTGCGGGACTGATTCTGGCAAGGTGGTGGAACCATGACCCAAAGTCCATCTGAAGCGCTGGTTCGATGCCCGCTCGGCAAAGACGTTGAAGCCTTTGTCCTTGATCGGTTGCGCGGTATGCCCCTCGCCGACAGCCTGCGAGCGCTGCCATTGCCGGAGGGCAGATTCTGGACATGGGCACCACAAGCGACGGACGTGACGCTGGGAGATGTCAAGACCGGTCTACCTTCTGGCGTGACACAGGAGTCCGCTCAGGACGCCTTCCTGAAGTTCGCGGTCGACTACTTGACGCCGCCAAATCGATTGGTTGTCTTTGAGGATTTCGTCTCGCGCGTCGGCGACCCGGCGCTTGCCAGCGAGGCGCCGAAATCTCATGCGGCATTGGGCGAGTACGTCTACTGGTACGCCACTGAGTCGGATCGCGAGCAACTGGAGGCCATTATGTCGTGGAGTGCGCCGAGATCGTGCATCGTATTGACCCGACCCTCCACAGACTGGGCTGCAAGAGCTCCAAGTCACGTGACTATCGCGAATCTCCACGACGTCGCCGTCAACTCCGATCACTTTGCCGTAGACGCCTTTGACTTCGATGGCCTCGTGGTCTGGAGCCGACGATCGTCGGAAATGGGGCGCTGACCCATCGCCCGCTCCACCGCATTTGAACGACCGTAACCGTCGACGCTGCCGCGTTGTTGATGCTGTGATGCGTTCACCAAGTCCGGACATAGAGACCGCGCTCCGCAGGCTGCTTGTCGGGCTCGAGCGACCGCTGTGCCTCGATGAGTGGCGCCGGCGCGGGCCGCTCGATCGACCGATCACCGCCTCGGTCGAGCAGCGCCGCGACCTGCCGAAGGCGGCGTGATGGCCCAGCTTGCAGAGATGACGCCGTCGAACCTCAGCTGGCCTCTCCTGCTGGCGAACAGAGTCATCGACATCAGGCCGCTGGTGCGTCTGACGGCGCAACACGTCGGGTCCGGCCCCAACAGATTGAAAATGGTGAAGCTCTCGCATCAGCTCGGCGAGGCCGCCTACCGCCGCCCGAGCTGATGAGGGCGGCGTACATCACGCCGCCCTCGCGTCAGACGTCAGCCTTCGACGTTCTGGATCTTCCCGTAGAGACCGTGAGCCTCGTCGTCGATGCCCGCGGCGAAGTACAGCGAGTCGACATTGCCGCCGTTGCCGCCGTTGCCGACACGCAATCCCCACAGGCCGTCGATCTCGATCGGCGCGTTGGTCTCGCTCTTGAGCTGACCCTTGAACCGCCCGTCGGTGGTGTAGGCGTTGATTCGCCCGTCGCCGAAATTTCCGACCAGGATGGTGTCGTGGAAGTTGCCAAAGTTCGCCGGAGCCGCTGACAGGCCCCACGGCGCGTTCAACGTCCCACCCGACGCCAGGCGCCGGACGAAATCACCGTTGGTCGCGTAGACGTCGACGAATCCAAGGCCGGGGCCCGCGATCTCGTCCTCTGCGTTCGCATCCTGCATTGCGTATGTCACGTAGATCCACCCGCCGATGTTCTGGATCCCGAATGGAGCAAAGCCCGCCGGCAGCGAGGGGTCGGTAAAGGCGCCGGCCCACGTCTGCTGGTTGAAATGGCCGTCGAAGACATCGACCGTGCCGGCGTGGAAGTTGGCCGCGTAGAGGTAGTTGGCCGTGCCCACCGAGCCGTTGGTCAGTCCCTTGTAGATGGCCGACCCGGAGTTGTCGACCGCTAGGACGGCCGCCGCGCTCACCGCGGGATTCCAGCCGAGCACCGTGCCGTCCTCGGTGGCGAAGAGGAAGCGGCTCGCCGCCGTGGTCGTGCCGTTGCTCACCGCGAAGTCAGTGGTCGGATTGAAGACCGTGCCAGTCGGACGCCCTGCCACCGGCACGACCAGGGACATCTTCTGGTCGGCCGTGTTGTAGAGCTCGGCCGTGTCAGTCCCGTTGTTGGCGACCCAGATCGGGCTCGTCGCGCTCGACGAAAGGCCCCACGGATTGACCAGGTTCTGGTCCGTGATGGGAGCCAGTCCAGCGACGTCCGAGGCGATGTTGGTCTGATGAAACGAACCACGCTCGACGCCGGCCTGGGCAGGGACCGCCTGGGCGGCGATCACGGCCGCGGCCAGGGCGACCAGAAATCTAGAGAACTTGCTCATGTGAACCTCCCGAACCACCCCGACGGAGTCATTACGGGTTACATGTGCCGGTTACAGCCCTCTCCTAAGCTGGCGGCGTGGCCACACGCGTCTATATAGAGGCGGGAGCCAAGAAGGCCTTCGCCAGTGCCGCCGATTGGCCAGGATGGTCTCGGGGCGGCAGGGACGCGGAGGGGGCGCTCGAGGCTCTTGCGGCCTATGCACCACGCTACGCTCCGGTCGCGAAGATCGCGAAGGTCGATTTTCCGAAGGACCCGACGAAGTTCACCGTGGTCGAGCGGCAGAAGGGCAACGCGACCACCGATTTCGGTGTGCCCGGGATGCCGGCCGAGGATGAGTCAAAGCCGCTGACCGCGAAGCAACGAGAGCGCCTGGCCGCACTTGTCGAAGCCTGCTGGACGTACCTCGACCACGTCCGCGCTAGAGCACCGGCCTCGTTGCGAAAAGGTCCGAGAGGAGGTGGCCGGGATCGCGACAAGATGTACGAGCACGTGCTCGAGTCGGAGATGGGCTACGCGAGACAGATCGGCCTCCGACTGAAGGAGCCGGACCGAGATGTGCTGCGCGAGGCATTTCGACATCCCGCCACGGACACCAGGTGGCCTCTCGCGTACGCGATGCGGCGCATCGCCTGGCACTCCCTCGACCATGCGTGGGAGATGGAAGACCGCATACCCTAGTCAGCGCGTATGGAAGAGCAGCAGGGAGCCCTGCTCCTCGTGATGGCGCATCCGGACGACGAGTCGATGGGCAGCGGCGGGCTCGTGCTGCGCCACACACGGGCGGGCATCGCCGCGCACCTCATCTGCGCCACGTACGGCGAGGCGGGGTGGTCCGGCAAGCCGCTGGGCGCCAGGAAGGAGGATCTCCCAGAGATCCGCGCGAAGGAGCTCGAGGAAGCAGCGGCGGCGCTGGCGCTGAGCGGCGTGGAGCTGTGGGACTACCCGGACGGGGGCGTTGACAGGTCGGACCACCCCGAGATCACGCTCCGCATCTCGGAGCAGATCGCGAGGCTTCGGCCCCGAGCTGTCGTCAGCTGGGGCCCCGACGGGGGCTACGGCCATCCCGACCACATCTGGATCGGTGCGTGCACCGACGCCGCGATCGCGGCCATGCCCGAGCCCGAGCGGCCGGCCCTGTATCACCTCGCGTTCGACCAGCCGCTGGCCGAGTTCTACAGCGAGGCGATGCGCCTCGGCAGCAGCAGCAACGGGTTCCGCCTCGAGCCGTCGGAGAGCGTCGACGTCGTCATCGAGCTGGACGCCGACGAGGTGATGATGAAGCTGCGCGCCATCGACTGCCACCAGAGCCAGCTCGAGGACTGGCGGATCGCCTTGCGCGAATACCCGCACCTCATGCAGAAGGGCTACGGCCGTGAGCCCTACATCGCGGTTTCGTCGAAGTCGGCGGCTCTGACGGAGACCGGGCTGCTCGGCGAATTCGCGTGAGGCACACGGTTAAGCAAACGTATATAGCCTGGCGAGGTCTTTGCACTCCTGTCCTCAAATCGCAGCCGCAAGCGTCTAACCTTTAGCGGCTGATCCCGGCAACGGGATCACCATTCCAAGTCGGGGGTAACGCATGGACGTACAGGAGGCGACGGCAGAAGGCACGGCTTCTGTGGACAACGGCGAGGTCAAGCGGGACGACCGGAAGCAGTTCACGATGGGGCCGGGCGACAGCCTGGAAGGCAAGCTCACTTACGACGGCTCGATTCGCGCGGACGGAAAAGTCGAGGGCGAGCTCCGGGTGACCGGAAACATCGACGTGGCCTCGGGGGCGCACGTCAAGGCTCTGATCGAGGCCAACAACGTGACCCTCAAGGGCAACGTCGAAGGCATGATCACGGCACGGGACAAGCTGACCGTGGGCCGCAACGGCAGGCTGAGCGGTGACATCACCGCGCGGCGCCTGCAGATCGACGACGGGGCCACGTTCAACGGCCACGTCCGGATGGGCGACGTTGAGCACCAGGCGTCCGGCCAGTAGGCAGCCGATCCCGACCCCCGCACCGGCGGACAACGGCACCAACGGTCAGCGCAACTCGGTAGTCCTCGGTCCGAACGACCGGCTCGTCGGCGAGCTGTTCATCGAGGGCGACCTGCGCGTGGCCGGGAAGGTCGAGGGCACCGTGGAAGTCACCGGCGACCTCGAGATCACGGGTGGGGGCAGGATCAATGGCGCGGTCACGGCGTACAACCGCCTGTCGGTCGCCAAGGCGGCCTCGCTGATCGGGAGCGAGGTGCGAGCGGCGCGGCTCGCCATCGAGGACGGGGCCACGTTCACCGGCAAGGTGTCGATGGGCAAGCCCGCGGTGGCCGAGGCGCCGAAGCCCATGGAGCCAGAGCCCGTCCCCGAGCCAGTGGTGGAAACGGCGCCGGTCGAGGTCGCACGCGAGAAGCCAAAGGGAAGGCGCCGGTAGCCGGCCGGGACTTCACCTCCCCGCTTGCCGGGGAGGTCGCCCGGCGCTGCCGGGCGGGAGGGGCTTAACAACCGGCATTGCCCGCCGGGAGCCGGTGCTCCATGGTGCCCTCATGCGGTCACCCGAGACGCTCCGAGCGCGCGAGCTGCGTAGGAACATGAGCGGAACCGAGAGGCGTGTGTGGTATCGCCTGCGCCGAAAGCAGGTCGATGGATTCAGGTTCCGCCGCCAACTGCCGGTGGGCCCGTACTTCGTTGACTTCGTGTGCCTAAGCGCGCGGCTGGCGGTCGAGGTCGACGGCTTCGGACATGACGAGGAGCGTGATCAGCGAAAGACGGCGTACCTCGAATCCCAGGGCTTCCGGGTCCTGCGGGTCGCTGCCTCGGATACGGACCGTGAGCTCGACGCCGTCATCGAAATGATCTGGGAGGAACTGTGCAGTCCCCTCCCTGACCCTCCCCAGCAAGTGGGGAGGGGAAGTTAGCCCTTCTTCTTGGGCTTTTTGGCCGGCATCTTGCGCGTCTCTTCCAGGGCGCGGTTGATGAGCGCCGTCGGCGGCCTGGCGTGCCAGTCCCCCGGCACGACCACGTACCCGCCCATCTTGTGCCCGGCGACCGGCTCGAAGTCCCGGCCGCCCTTCTTCTTGACCTTCGCGATCTCGTCCGCCGGCAGGCGGACGACGAACTCCTCGCCGTAGATCCCGCAAAACATGTTGCCGTTCACGAATGCGGACAGCTGGCCGAACATCGGCTTGATCGTGATCGCCGGCCCGTCCGGCACCACCTGCGCGAATGCAGCCTTCGCTTCCTCACTTGGCCGGGGCATTTGCATTGGCCCACGTGGAGCTGGGCTCACAGCGAGGATCGTAGGCCGAATGCGACCTTCGCATGAACGTCGCAACCAAGACCGCGGCACCAACCATCATCACTGCGCTCACGCGCAGAACGTCGCTCATCCCCGTGCCGTAGGCATCGCGAGCCACACTCAGGAGAGCGGGCCCCATCGGAGCCGGAATCTGGCCTGCGACCAGTGCCGCTCCGGCCACGCTGCCCCGGACCACCTCGACGGCCGCGACGGGCAGTCCGCCCAGGTGTCCGGATATCTCTCCTCGGTAGGCGCCGTTGAGAACGCTGCCCATGATGGCGACACCGAACGAGGAGCCGACCTGCTGTAGGCAGCGGGTCAGCGCCGTCCCGGCGCCAGTCTGCGATCGGGGAACCTCGTCGAGGATGACGTTGAATGCGGTGAACATCGCAAAGGCATTCCCGACTCCAATCACCGGGAGCGCAACCGACAACAGGCCATATCCACTTTCAGCGTCGACCAGCGACATCAAGGCCATGCCCGCGCCGCAGATCAGCAGTCCGAGGGAGAGCATGGCCTGGACGCCGATGCGGCTCACGAGTCGATCGCTTACGAGCGCGCCAAGGACGATGCCTCCGATGAGAGGAAGGAGGCGCACCCCGGTGGCCTGAGCATCGTTGCCCTGGACGAGCTGCAAGAACGGGGTGAAGACGAACAGCACGCCCATCAGGCCGAAGCTCATGACCGCCGAGACTGCGATCGACCAGCTGAAGCGCGCATTCGCGAAGAGCCTTAGGTCCACAAGGGGAGATCGGATGCGCAGCTCCCACATCACGAAACCGGCGATGAGGGTGGTCCCACAGCAGATGCCACCGATCACGGTTGGATCAGTCCAGCCATGGGTGGGCTGCTCGATCACGCCATAGACGAGGCTGGTGACACCGGCGATCGCGAGCGCGGCGCCGGCAAAGTCGAGACGGGGAGCGTTGCTGTCGCGGCTCTCGGGAATGAAGAACCAGACGCCGATCAATGCCACGACCACAAATGGAGCGTTGATCAAAAAGATCGAGCCCCACTCGTAGTGAGTGAGCAGCCAGCCCGCCACCAGTGGCCCGAGCGGGAGCCCAAGAAACATGCCGGCGCCGCCGATGGCGATCGCTCGCGGACGCTCCTGCTCGGAGAAGATCGTCGGGATCACGGCCAGCGAGATCGGCATGATGAACGCACCGCTGACGCCCATCACGGCGCGCATCAGGATGAGCTGGTTGGCGGTGGCCATACGGCTTGCGGCGACCGAAGAGAGACCGAAGACGACCAGCGCCACAATCAGCATTCGCCTGCGCCCGAGGCGATCGCCCAGGACCCCTGCAGGTATCAGCAGACCGGCGAGCGCGAGCAGATAGGCGGTTGACATCCACTGCAGCTGGTCTGTCGTGGCGCCCAGCGCCCCCGACAGCGTCGGCAGGGCGGTCACGAGGATGGTCGAATCCAGTCCCAGCACGAGCGCGCTGAGCACAACAGCCGCGAGAGCAGGCCACTTCGTGCTCATACCTATGCGTGCCCCATCGCGGCACCGAGAGCCGCGACGACGCAGCCGCCCATGGTGACCTGGACGAGCGAGCGGTGGAGGGGGACCTGCAGGAAGCGGCGGCGTACCCAGGCGATCGTGATCAGCTCCATCGCCACCACCACGTAGGCCACCTTGAGCGCGGTCTGCGTGTCACCGATCAGAAAGGGCAGGGCGTGGAAAGTGCCGCCGACGAAGGTGGCGATCCCGGTGAGGGCACCGCGGACCACGGAGTTCCCCCGTCCGCTCAGCTCACCGTCGTCGGAAAGGGCCTCCGACAGACCCATGCTGATCGCCGCACCCAGCGAGGCCGCCAGGCCGACCAGCAGCGCCGCGTGGGAGCCGGCTAGGAAGGCCGCGGCAAAGATCGGCGCCAGGGTCGAGATCGTGCCGTCGATGAGTCCGATCAGCGAGGGCTGGACAAAGCGAAGGATCTGCGCGCGCTCGCCCTGCCGCCGCCACCGTGACACCAGCTCGCACCGAAACGCGTCGGCCGAGGTCGCAACCGAGAGGGGGATTCCGATCGTCGTCAGCATTGCTCTGCGCATGCCCGCAGAATCCCGCGCGGGGCGCCGCCGAACATCCACCAGGTGGTTGATCTTCCGAGCTGGTGGGTGGTTGACATTCATGGGAGACTGAGGCCTCCTGCGAGGGGTTAAGGCCCATGACGCTCCCGATCCCGCTCACCCGATTCGTCGGCCGCGAGGCCGAGCTGGCCGAGGCCGCGACCCTGCTTGGCACGACCCGCCTGCTCACACTCACCGGTCCTGGCGGGGCCGGCAAGACACGCCTTGCCCTGCAGCTGGCCACAGACCTCGAGGAAAAGTTTCCCGACGGCGTCTGGTTTGTCGACCTTTCGCCGCTTGCCCAGGGCGAGCTGGTCTGGGACCAGGTCGCCACGAACCTCGACATCGCCGAGCCAGGGGCAGGCGGCTGGCCAACGACTGTCGGACGCCATCTGGCGCAGCGCAGGGCGCTCGTGATGCTCGACAACTGTGAGCACGTTGTGGAATCGGCTGCCCAGGTTGCTGCCGCGCTGCTGGCCGCAGCGCCGGGACTGAAGCTGGTCGCGACCAGTCGCGAACCGCTCGGCGTCGGCGGGGAGGTGACGTGGGCGCTGCCGCCGCTCAGCGAGGCGGACGGCGTCCGTCTCTTCGGCGAACGCGCTCGCCAGGCTCGGCCCGACGTCCGGCTTCGTGACGAGGATGCGGAAGCGGTTCGCTCGATCTGTCGCCGTCTCGACGGCCTGCCACTGGCCATCGAGCTCGCGGCTGCACGGACACGGGCTCTCACGGCGGCGCACATCGCCGCAGGTCTGAAGGACCGGCTGCGGATGCTGCCCACCGGGCCCCGCACCGCGCCTGCCCGGCAGTCCACCTTGCGCGCGTCATTCGAGTGGAGCTACGAGCTCCTGACCGAGGCCGAGCGTGCGCTTCTCCGGCAGCTCTCTGTGTTCGCCGGCGGGTTCGACCTGGAAGCTGCCCTCGCGGTCTGTCCAGGCGCAAGCGCTGAGCTGCTGGCGGGCTTGACGGACCGATCGCTGATCGTTTTCAGCGATCGGCGTGACGACTCAGAACCGCGCTACCGCATGCTGGAAACGGTCCGCGAGTTTGCGGCGGATCGCCTGGCCGAAGCCGGAGAGGTCGAGCTGTTGAGGACTCGGCACCGTGACCACTACCTCACCCTGGCGGAGATCGCAGAGCCGCAACTGCTGGGCCCGGATGAGTTTCAGTGGCGGGCCAGGCTACGCAGCGAGCTCGACAACTTCCGGACCGCGCTCGCGTGGAGCCGGGATCAAGGTGAGGCCGAAGCGCTCGCCAGGATAGTCAAGGCTCTCATCTGGTTGTGGGCGACACCGGGGCGCATCAATGAATTCGGAGTCTGGATCGACGCGGCGATGGAGCGGGCGCAGGACCTTTCCCCGCGCGCAGCCGCGCAGATTCTCAACTTCGAGTGCTTGCTGAACGTGATTACGAGAGGTCACCTCGAGCAGGTGCCTGCGATGTCTGCGGAAGCGCTCAGGCTGGCAAGGGCGGTCGCGGACAAGCGCGAAATGGCGCTCGCACTGGCGATGCAGGCCCTGATCGCAGGACTGGCGGGCGGCGCTCAAGCGATGCGTCCCTACTTCGAGGAGGCACTTCCCCTGGCTCGCGCGGCCGGCTTTTCCATGGGCATGCTCCTGGCCCAGGTTGCATACCTGGTGTTTCGAGTCTTCCAGTCGGATCCCGACGAGACCCGGCGTCTGGCGGATGAGGCGGTCAGCGCCGCCGAGGCGCACGCCGATCTTCACAACAGGCTGTTCGCCAGGGGGTTCGCGGGGATCGAGGCTCTCGTCCACGGCCGGCTCGCGGATGCGGTGAGAATTCTCGAGGCTGTCGTCGCCGAGGGTCGAGAGACCATCGACAGCAATTACCTGCAAAGCCTTCTCTTTCTCGCCTGGGCGGAGACGTATCGAGGCGGATTCGACACTGCGCGACGGAATATCGCCCAGGCCCTCGAGGACGCGCCGAAGCGAGGCAGCGACTCCGTCTCGATCAGGTCGATCGCCCCAATCGCCCGGTGGGTCGGCGGTGTGATCGAACTTGCCAACGGTGATGCGGCCAGAGCGAGCCAGAGCCTGGCCGTCGTGGTTGCAGTCGCCCGCTCAGCGCCGGTGTCGCACTTCGCTTCTCTCCCCCTCGTGTTCCTGGCCCAGGCCGAGATGGGCCAGGGCGGGCTGGACGAAGCCGAGGCCTTTCTCGATGAGGCCGGCGCGCTGGCCCAGGCGGGCGGGCTGACCTGGGTTGTGGGCCGGGCCGCGCGGGTTCGCGCCGAGGTGCAGGCCCAGAAAGGGGATCTTCGCAAGGCGGAATCGCTGGCGAACGATGCGCTGAACTTGGGCCGCGAGGCCGGCGACCAGATTGGGGTGGTCGACGCTCTCGAGCTGCTGGCCCGGTTGGTCGCGAAACAGGACGGTGACAAGGAGGCGGTGCGGTTGTGGGCGGCGGCGGAGTCCCTCCGTACCGGCATCGGCTACGTGCGGTTTCCGGTCGAGCAAGGGCCGTATGACGCCGCGGTGTCGCGGGCCCGGGAGAGGCTCAGCCCAGATGAATTCGGTGCGGTCTGGGCGGAAGGCGCCAAGCTGTCGCGAGAAGAGGCGATCGCCTACGCCATGCGAGGTCGCGGCGAACGCAAGCGCCCAGCCACCGGCTGGGCGAGCCTGACCCCCAGCGAGCTGGAGGTCGCGCGGCTGGTCGGCGAGCACCTCTCCAATCCGGAGATTGCGGCGCGCCTGTTTGTCTCTCGGGCCACGGTTAAGACGCACCTGGTCCACATCTTCAGCAAGCTCGGCATCGACTCCCGCTCCCAGCTTGCGGCCCAGGCGCTGAGGCGTACCGGCGCGCCTGAGTAGAGTGAGCGCCAGTTGAAACAGAAGGTGATCCGGCTGAGCTCGCGTCCCGCCAGCACCGCGCTGATACTCATCGCTCACGAGCTCATGTGGTGATCCGGACCGTGTCGCCCTTGCGAATCGTGCCGTCGGTGAGGATGCTCGCTCTCAAACCAGTGTGAAGCAAACCCTTGAGCACGGACTGCGATCCGACCAGGCCCGCGAGGTGATTGCACGGCTCGCATCGCTCCTCGCCCTCGCACTCCAGGTCGCCGATCCGGAAGCGCCGCCCGATGAAGTCGCCGAGGTTGACTCCGCGGACGAGGACCTGCCGGCGTGACTGGGCGGGTGGCAGGTCGAAGCTGTCGAAAGCCTCGGCCTCGATCAGCGTGATGTTGCACGAGTCCGGGCCGTCGTCGTCGAAATTCCGATCACCTTCGAGGCCGCGGCCGGCGTAGGCCGTCGCGACCTCGACCTCATGCGGCATTGCGCCGTGAATTTCGGCAAGGTAGATCGCTTCGACCAGGCCTGATCGGTCGCTCATCACGGCTCATTGTGGGCGATACGATCAGGACCGTGGAGCTGGGCCTGAGGGGCAAGCGCGCCCTGGTCACCGCGGCCAGCAAAGGCCTGGGCCGCGCGGTCGCGGAAGCGCTGCTCGAAGAGGGTTGCCGTGTCTGCATCAGCTCGCGCGACACGGGACGCATCGACACGGCTGCGCGCGAGATGGCTGCCGATGGAGGCGAGGTGCATGCGAGGGCGGCCGACATCTCCGACCCGAACGAATGCGACGACCTGTTCAACTGGACGGTCGAGACGCTGGGCGGTCTCGACGTCCTGATCAACAACACAGGCGGCCCGCCGCCTGGCGGTGTCCTGGAGCTCGACGAGGCGCAGTGGCGCCAGGCCTTCGACAGCATCCTGATCAGCGCTCTCCGCCTCAGTCGCGCCGCCATCCCAGTCATGCGGCAGGGCGGCGGCGGGTCGATCGTCAACCTGGCGTCGCTCACCGTCAAGCAGCCCATCGACGGCCTGGCGCTCTCCAACGCGTTCCGACCAGCGCTAGTGGGCATGGCCAAGACCCTTTCCCGCGAGGCGGCGCCCGAAGTACGAGTCAACAACATCGCGACCGAGCACATCCTTACGGACCGGATTCGCGACATCGCGGGGCGGATCTGGCGCGCGGAAGGTGAGTCGGCGGAAGAGACCATCGAACGCAAAGGCCATGAGGTGCCGCTCGGCCGCTACGGCACTCCGCAGGAGCTGGCCAACGCGGTGGTGTTCCTGGCCAGCGACGCCGCGAGCTACATCACGGGGGTCACGCTCGCCGTCGACGGCGGCCTGGACCGCGGCCTGTACTGATCGATCCGTGCGATGAAGGCCTCCGCCCAAGAACTCGTCTCCGAAGGATTGCGCGACCTGGAGCACGGAACTGCGGAGGGCAACGCGCATGCCGTCGATGTGTTGAATCAGGCGCTTGATGTGGACTCTGGGCTGGCGCGGCTCACGCCGCTCTGGCGGCGGCTTACGTCCAGCGGACCGACGACCTGCTGCTGGGACGGGCCTGGATCAACCCGGCCATCGCCGCAGGACGGCGCGCTCTCGAGCTCGACCCGTTGCTGCGCGAAGCCTGCGTCGACCTGGGTCGCGCGTACCGGCTGAAGGGCCGTCTCAAAGAGGAGCGAGAGCTGTGGGAGCGGCGGCTTGACCCATGTCGCGCACCTGCTCGACAAGCTGCAGCTCCGCGACCGCGTGCAGTCGGGGATCCTGGCCTACGAGGTGGGGTTGCTAGGCTAGCGATTCCGATGGCCGTCTCGACCGAGGAGCGCCGCATCGTCACGGTCTTGTTCGCCGACATGGTGAACTCGACCGCGCTCGGCGAGCAGCTCGACCCGGAGGAGATGCGGCGCCTGCTGACGCGCTACTACACGATCGCGCGCCAGTGCGTGGAGAGCCACGGCGGCACCATCGAGAAGTTCATCGGCGATGCGGTCATGGCCGTCTTCGGGCTGCCGACGGCGCACGGCGACGACCCGGACCGCGCGGTGGCAGCGGCGCTCATGATGCGTGACCACATCCAGAACGACTCACAGCTCGGCAGCCTCGTCGCCATCCGTTTCGGCGTCAGCACCGGCGAGGTCGTGGCCAGCCGGGACCAGTCCGCGGCCGACTTCCTGGTCACCGGCGACGCCACCAACGTTGCCGCGCGCCTGCAGCAGGCGGCTGAGCCATGGGCGATCCTGGCCAGCGACCGCACCGTTCGCGCCGCCAGCAACTTCGACTTCGCCGACCCGATCGAGGTCAAGGCGCGAGGCAAGAGGGCGCCGGTGCCCGCGCACCTCGTTCTCGGCCCACGCAAGGCGAAGGCCCAGCGCCGGATCCGGCCGCCTCTGGTCGGCCGCGAGAACGACCTCGCCCAGCTTCAGCTGGTGGCGCGACGCGCTGTCACCGAGCGCCGGCCGTCCATGGTCAGCGTCATCGCACCCGCGGGCACCGGGAAGACGCGCCTGGTCGAGGAGTTCCTCGACTGGCTGCCGAGCCTGGCGCCCAATGCGACCGTGGCGACCGCGCAGTGCCTCCCGTACGGCCAGCAGCTGACCTACTGGCCGATGCGCCAGGTCATCTTCACGCTTACTGGCACCAGCGAAGACACGTCGCCCAGCGAGGTGCGCGACGCGATCGGAAAGTGGCTGCACGACGTCGGCGTCGACAACGCAGACGGCGACGCGCGCCTGCTCGCCGCGACCATCGGCGAGGCAGGCATCGAAGGCGTCGACAAGGACCTGCTGTTCGCGGCCTGGCGGTCTGCGCTCGAGGCGACCGCGCGCCGCGGCCCGCTGGTGCTCCTGTTCGAGGACCTCCAGTGGTCGAGCGACAGCCTCCTCGACCTGGCCGAATTCGTGATGCAACCGCGGGGCGAGGCGACGCTGCTGATGATCGTGCTGGCGCGCCCGGAGCTGCTCGATCGGCGGCCCAACTGGGGCGGCGGCCGGATGAACCATCTCGCCATCGCCCTCGAGCCGCTGGCCACCAACGCGATCGCCGACCTGGTCCGCCACCTCCTCGAGACCGACCAGCCAGAGCTCATCAAGCTCGTCTCCGAGCGCTCGGAAGGCAATCCCTTCTACGCGAGCGAGCTCGTGCGCTCGTACCTCGAGCACGGGTCGCTGGACAAGCTGCCGGACACCGTGCAGGCCACGGTGCTTGCGCGCCTCGACCTGCTGCCCCCGGAAGAGCGGCGGCTCCTGCAGCTGGGCAGCGTATTTGGCCGCACGTTCCGCGCGGCGGGCGTCGTGGCGCTGGGGCTGGCCGACGCCGTCCGCGTCGAGCAGCTGTGCGAGGACCTGATCGATCGCGACCTCATCCGCTCCACCGAGGGCGACCGCTACACGTTCCGCCACATCCTGATCCAGGAGGTCGCGTACGGAACCCTGCCGCGAGCTGAGCGGGCGCGGCTGCACGCCGAAGCGGCGCGCTGGGGCGAATCGATCGCGGGCGAGCGCGAGGTGGCGCTGGCCGAGATCCTGGCCTTCCACTACCGCGAAGCGGCGCTTCTGTACACGGCCCTGGAACGGGACAGCGAGACCGCGCGGCATACCCGCGAGCAGGCGGCACGGTGGCTGCTGCTGGCGGCCGACGTCGCGGTGGCGGCCGGCGCGACGCCCGAAGCTGTCCGCCACATCCGCGCGGCTTTCGAGTTCCTGCCGGCGGATCGACTGCCGCGCCTGCACGAGCGCATCGGCGACCTGACGGCGGGCGACGCCGGGCTCGAGGAGTACCGCCTGGCGCTGGAGCTGTACGAGAACCAGCAGGCGCCGGTGGACGACCAGCTGCGTGCCCTCGCCGGCATGCTGATGGTGGCGACGCGCTGGGCGGGGTCGGTGGGCGACCGCCCGTCCGAGGACTGGCTGAACGACCTGCGGGCCAAGGGCCGCGGGCTGCTGGCCCGGGCCTCGAATCCGCACGCGATCGGCCGATTCCTCGCCGCCGACGCGTTCTATCCGTTCTGGATCCAGGGCGTGCGCGACCCGACACCGGACGAGCTGGCGGAGGCGGAGAGCAACGCCAACCGCGCGATCGCGATCGCGCGGGTGGGGAACCAGGCCGACCTCGAGAGCATCGCGCTTGATGCGCTGGCCGGCACGGCGCAAGCCGTCGGCGACTGGGAGCGCGCCCGCGAGACCGCGAACGAGCGAATCAAGTTCGAGGACAAGCTTGGCCTCTATGAGCGGCTGGACGCGCACTCGATGATCGCCTGGATGTCATATCTCATGGGCGACCTCGCGACCGCGGAGCGCGACTCCGCGGAGATGGTCGCGCGGTTGCTGCCCGGCCAGGCGCCGTACCCGGCGCTCCACCTCTACGCGTGGCGCGCGATCACCCTGTTCATGCTCGGGCGGTGGGACGAGGCGGTGGCCATGTTCTGGCGCGCGGTCGACGCGTGGCACGACTCGGGCAGCCACGCCGCGGGCTACGGGCTGCGTGGACTTGCGGTCGGCCTGGACGTCGGCCGCGCGCGAGGCGACGCGCGCCTGGTCGCGGCGGCGGCCGGGGCGATGGAGTCGATCCTTGCTCGCTACCCGCCGGGGAACATCTACCGGTTCTGGACGACCTACGTGTCGGGCGACGTCACCTACGACCCCGACTTTCAGTTTCCCGAAACCGGCAGCCTTCCCATCGAGATGATCGAGCGCCGGATCAGCCTCATGTGCGATCTGCGCCGGCCCGTGCCGCCGCAGGTGATCGAGGTTGCGCTGGAGAGGGGCATAGCGCTGCGCACACCGCTGTTCGTGGGCCAGGTCCGCCGCGCCAAATCGCTCGCGAACGCCGATCCTGAAGAGATGTCGAAAGCGGTGGAGACCTTCGAGCGGCTGGGCGCGGTGCCCCAGCTCGGCCGGGCCCGGGCAGAGCGTGGCCTGTTGGTGCACGACGTGGGCGAGACCGAGGCCGGCCTGGCGATCCTCAAGAGGCTCGGCGACGTCAACTATGTGGACAGGTTCGCCGCCAATGCCGTCTAATGGCGCGGCGATGCGACGCGTCTTCGAGGTCGGCGTCTATGTGCTGCTCGCCGCGGTGCTGGTCCAGTTCTTCCTGGCCGGGCTCGGGGTCTTTGGCAGCGCCGAGCTTTTCTTCTGGCACACGACCGTGAACGCGCTGGTCATCTTCGTGCTGTGCATCGCGCTGGTCATCGTCGGCTGGCTGGCACACGAGGACGGGCTGACGGTGGGGATGCCCGGGATCATCGTCGGGCTCGTGATCCTTCAGTCGCTGCTTTTGTTTCCCTATCACATGGCCGCGCCGGTGGCGGTGCGCGCGATCTCCGCGCTGCACGTGGTCAACGGCCTCGTGATCTTCTGGCTGGCGCTGCGGCTGATGGATCGGGTCCGTCACCCGAAGGTGGCTCGCTCCTAGGCCAGCTTCATTCGGTGTGCCGGCAGGTTCACCGTGTACCTGCCGTTGCTTGTCTCCATCACCAGCTGAACCTTGAAGTCGGCGTACGTCTCGGTCGGATGATTGCCGCTGTTGGTGCAGTACCAGGGCGTGGTGAAGTTGAAGGTCGTCTTCGACCCTGAGTCCACGGTCTTGGGCGAGAACGCGATGTCCCTGGCGCCGCTCTTGTCACCCACCGCGATCCCCCAGCTTCCGGCGAGCCGGGCCACCTCGGCTGCGGTGGCCATCGATCTGACCGTGATCTTCCTGTTCGTCTGGTTGTCCGCCGCGACCGAGCCTTTGATCTCGTACTTGTGGTCGGTCACGCCGGCCGGACAGGTGTAAGAGGTCGGGCTCAGGGTGGCGTGGGAGAGGTTGAGCTTGCCGTTTCCGCAGATCGGGCCGCAAGGTCCGGCCAGCAGAATCAGGACCAGGACGGCCGCGAACTTCATCTTCCAATAACTACCGGGTCACGCGCTCCGGCCGCTACCATCGCCATGCGTGAGCGACCAGGAACCCGCGACGGCGCCGCTCGAGGCGCCTGTCGACCCTCTCTTCTCCCATGCGGCGTCTCCGTTCATGCGCACGGCGCCGCCTCCAGGGTCCGCGTTGCCCTCGCCTCCGACCCACGAATCCGGGATCATCCCGATCTCGACCTGGGTCACCTACAAGGCGCAGATCCAGTTCGGGCTGGCCATCCTGGCGTACCTGATGGTGCTGGTGGGGTCGGTGATCGCGGTGGGGGCGAACCCGGATGTCGACTGGAGGTACTGGGTGGCGGCGCTTCCGGTGGTGCCCGCCGCGGTCGTGATCTGGCTGACGGTGCGGGCACTGTCGCGGCTGGACGAGGTCCAGAAGCGGATGCAGATGCAGGCGATCGGGTTCGCCCTCGCCGCGACGGCGCTGCTGACGTTCGGATACGGGTTCCTGGAGGGGGCGGGGATGCCCCACCTGAACTGGACTTTCGTCTTGCCGTTGATCACGGCGCTGTGGGGCCTGGGGCTCGGCGCGCTGGCCATCAGGTACCGCTTCCGCCGCTAGGTGCTTTCTTCACCTCCCCGCCTGCCGGGGAGGTCGGCGGCGAGCCGCCGGGAGGGGACTGCTGCCTTTAGACTGACCGCGCCTTGAGGCGGGGAAGGCTGGTCGCTCGGGTCGGTCTGGTCCTGGTCGTCGGTGTGCTTGCGGGCCTGATCTGGCTCGGCAGCCCGACCGCGCCACAGCTGACCGGCGCGGTGGCCTCGCCATCGCCGTCTCTGGTTCCGTCGCCGAGCCCGACCGCGCGGCCGTGGGACCTGGACGCCGACATCGGCGCCGTGATCGTCCTGTCGTGGCAGGGCAAGTACGGGTGGTCGACCGTTGCGCCACTGATCGCGAAATACAAGCTCGGCGGCGTTCTGCTGTTCACGCCGAACTTCGGCGGCACGCCCGCGGGCGTGAAGCAGTGGAGCGACAGGCTGAACCGGCTGGCCGCCGGCCAGTGCCTGGAGCATCCGATCCTGGTCATGCTCGACGAGGAGGGCGGCGAGGTGGCGAACATCAAGGCGACGTTCGCCCCGCCCTGGCCCAGCGCGATGGCGGCCGCCGGCCCGGCACGCGTGCGCGAGCTGGAGCGAATCAACGGCGCGGGTCTGCGCGCCGCGGGCGTCGATCTGAACCTGGCGCCGGTCGCCGACGTCCGCACCAACCCCCTGGACGACGTGATCGGCGACCGGTCATTCGGCTCATCGCCTTCGGTGGTCGCGCCGCTTGTCTCCGCGGCCGTTCAGGGCCTGCACGACGGGGGAGTGGGGGCGACCGTGAAGCACTGGCCTGGCCTGGGTGGAGCCGCCGGCAACCCGCACGTAGCGATCCCGACCGACCCGGAGTCGGAGGCAACGTGGCTGCGCGTGCAGCTGCCCGGCTTCCGCGCGGGCATCGCCGCCGGGGCCGACGCGGTGATGGTGACGTCGGTCTACGTGCCGGCCCTGGGCGCGGGCAGGACCCCGGCCGTGTTCTCGGCGCCGGTGATCGGCCGGCTGCGCAGCCAGCTGGGATTTGAAGGGGTGATCATGAGCGACTCGCTGAGCATGTACGGGATCGGGGTGAAGTGGCCGCTGCCCCAGGCTGCCGTGCTTGCGCTGGCCGCCGGCAACGACATGATCCTGCTGTCGAACGGCGACCCGAGCTACGAGGTGTCGGCGATCAAAGCCGTCAAGGCCGCCGTCCTGTCGGGTCGCCTGGATCGAACCAGGCTGCACGAGTCGGCGATGCGCGTGAACGCGCTCCGCGACCGGTGGGGCCGCTCGGTTCCGCCCTGTTCGGCAGCCCCGCCGGCCTGATTCGCTGGTTGGGCGCCGCCGGGTAAAATCGACCCTCGGGCCGAGCGGGAGTAGCTCACTTGGTAGAGCGCGACCTTGCCAAGGTCGAGGTAGCGGGTTCGAAGCCCGTCTCCCGCTCCACAAGGTCGAGGTAGCGGGTTCGAAGCCCGTCTCCCGCTCCACTACGAACCTCTCAAAACGGGTCGCTCATCAGATCGCCTTCAAACTCGTGTGACCGTCATGCGATGGGCAAGTCGCACGGCGCTGAAGTGCCTCGTGTCCACCGTGATCACTTCTTCCACACGATTTCGTTCCGCGACCGCGAGCAACAGAGCGTCGACGTACGAGAGTCGCAGCTGACCGTAGCGCTCCAGGATTGCCGCCGCTCGCTGATGGTCGGTCTCGTCTGTCTGGAACAGCTCGATGCCGCTCTCGCGAGCCCAGCGCGGCACGACCCGGGCGGTTTCGGCCGAGCGCGCCGGCGAGTAGCGCGCCTGCTCATCGCTTCCACTTGAAACCCGCCGAAGGCACCGACCGGGTAATACGACCCATAGCGCCAATGCCTCGTCGCCGCGTATAGCTGAGTCAGTGGGACTTGCCCGAGACCTGTCCCCTCATGCCCGCCGCGAGTTTGCTTTGGGATCCTCAATGGCTGCGGTCTCCTACGAGCCGGACAAGTTTCATGCACGTGGCCCGCCTGTGATCGTCGCTACCGAAGCATGGGTAATGGCACATCCCCACCAGTCAGCAACCCGAACGCCGCGACTTGGCCAGGGATGCGCCTCAATCATTGTGGGGGCTTGTGACCTCCAAAGGATCGAAGCATGTACAAATCCTTACGCGGTGTTCTTGCACTCTTTGCGGCTCTCGCTCTCATCGGATTGGCAGCGGTGGGCGCGCAGGCAACATCTGGTGCCCACTTCTTCCGCGACACAGGCGGAGCCGTCGCAGACAACGGAGCCCTCGTGGTGACAATCGACGAGGCAGGCGTCGGTCAGCAGCTTGTCAACTACACCCTTGACTGGAGTGGCACGGCTATGTACCCCTGCATCAATGGCGGCGACAACCATCCGAAGGCCGCGAACAAGGCAACGATCTCGGGCGGCGGCGAAAGCTCGTTCTCTGAGTCACCGATCAACGGCCGCGTCATGGCGTCGTTTACCGTGCCCGGCACGCCTCCCGGACCCGGAGACTTTTCATGTCCGCCAGGTCAGACCATGGTTCTTGCGGCGGTCAGCTACAGCGCCACTCTGACCGACACGACCAACAACGTCAGCACCGACGTGACCGCGTCAAGAACGTTCTTCAACGTGTAGCCACGTGGCGAGGAGGCGGGTCATCGCCGCCTCCCCGACCTCTGGCCGGATATCGATGGATCTCGCGTGACTCTAGTTGCCCGGGCTTGACACGACAACCTGGTGAGAGAAGCGGTATGCGCTAAGACTCGAGTCGACGGTCCACAGGTTGCTGACCTTGGGATCGCCGTCGGCGCAAACGAGGACGACAGCATCCACCCATGAGAAAGCCTGGTCGACATACTTGGCCAGCAGCTCAACCGAGCGCCGATAAGACTCATCAGGCATAGCCCGTATTTCGAAAAGTTCTGAGTCCGCGGCGAGCAGGCCGAAGACTGTCAGAGCTGACCTGGCATCGCGTCGGCCGCTGACGCGGCGGTCGTATCGCAGCTTCGTAAAGGCCTCTCCGGCGACAACCTCCGGAACGACGATGCGTGTTCGCCGCTTCCGGTGGGTTTCGATGACATTGACCGCCCAGCGATGGTGCCGATCACCGCGGTTGAGAAACGCGATCAAAAGTCCGGTGTCGGCGACAGAGCTCAGCCGCCGTACACCGTCTCGTCAATCGTTTCGGAAAGGTCCGGTGGACCCTGGATGACACCTGCGAAGGCCATCAGCCGGTCGATCTGGCCCGCCTCCGCGGCGAGACCCGTTTCCACCAGATGGACGATGAGCCCGCTCTGAGTGGTGCCCCGCTTGCGCGCTGCCTTTCGAAGCCGTTCGTCAAGGCTGCGGGGAAGCGTGATGTTCTTTCTGACGTGGGTCGCCATGAGGCCACTATACACACTGAGCTCACGGCTCTACACACTTGGCCCGCGCGGACCGTTATTCATGAGGTCTTGATTGGTTGGATGGCAGGGTCACGCGGACGGTCGTTCCAGCCGGACCGACACCGCCAATTTCAATAAGGCCGCCGTGAGCCGCGACGATGTCGTGTGCGATTGCCAGGCCCAGGCCGGAACCGGTCGAATTCGGGCCTTTCGCGAACCGTTCGAAGATGTGAGGCAGCAGGTCTGGCGGGACGCCTTCGCCATCGTCAGCCACCGTGATGCCCGAAGCATCGAGGCTGACCTCCACCGATCCACCTGCCGGGGTGTGCCGGATTGCATTCGAGAGGAGATTGCCGATCACCTGGCGCATGCGGGACGGGTCGACGTCCTTCGGCGGGAGGTTGTCCCCGATTTCGACCGTCAGCGAAACGCCCTTCGATTCGGTTTGCTGGCGGAACGATTCGACCGTGTCGCGGACCAGCGCGCCCAGGTCGGTCGGTTCCTTGTGCAGGACCAGGTTGCCGGCGTCGGTTTCGACCAGCGTCTTCAGGTCGTCGACCAGGCGGTCGAGGGTTTGCGTTGCATCAAGGATCGGCGCCAGGTGTGCCTCGTCCGCCGCGTAGACGCCGTCCGCGATCGCTTCGGCCTGGCCACGGATCACTGAGAGCGGCGTGCGCAGCTCGTGCGTCACGTCGGCCATGAAGTTCCGGCGCTGCTCGTCGATCGTCTTCAAGCGTTCCGACATCGCGTTGAAGGCTCGCGCCACCGAGCGCAGGTCGGCCGAGCCGTCCTCCGCCACACGGGCGGAGTAGTCGCCGGCTTCGATCCGGCGCGCGGCCTCGATCAGCTGGTTCATCGGCTGCGCCACCCTCCGCATGCCGCCGGCCACGACCAGGATGACCAGGACGATCACCACGAAGATCGGAAGGAGGAACAACGGGTGGAAGTGCCCGCTGAAGCCGCCTCCCCCACCGAAGACAGCGCCGGCGAGGGCTCCCGTCAGCCAGGCGACGCCGAGCGCGGTCAGGACGAAGCACCCGATCCAGCGCACGAACGGCGGCGGGCCGTAGCCGTATCGCCTGCGCGGCGGAAACGGCTCGTTCTCCGGCCACCACGGTGGCCGCCGGCCAGGCATCGCTACCTCGGCTCGGCGAACCGGTAACCGACGCCGAAGACCGTCTCTATGTACTCAGATCCGACCTTCTTGCGGATGTTCTTGATGTGGGCGTCGATCGCCCGCTCGTAGGACTCGACCGCGACGCCCCGCACCGCGTCCAGCAGCTGCGAGCGCGTGAACACGCGGCCCGGCTGGCGCGCCATCGCGGCCACGATCTGGAACTCGCTCCTGGTCAGGTCGACCCGGCGTCCGCCGAAACGGGCTTCGAAACGCGGGACGTCCAGCTCGACCTCCGAGCCGACGCGGATCACCTCCGAGGGAATCGAGGCGGCCTCCGCCCGGCGCAGGACGGCCCGCACGCGCGCCACCAGCTCCTTCGGCGAGAACGGTTTTGTCAAGTAGTCGTCGGCGCCGAGCTCCAGGCCGACGAGCTTGTCCGACTCCTCGGTCCGCGCGGTCAGCATGATGATCGGCACCTCGCCCTCGCGGCGCAGCGAGCGGGCGACGTCCAGGCCGTCGAGGCCGGGCAGGCCGAGGTCCAGGATCACCAGGTCTGGACGGCCGGTGCGGGCGGTGCGCAAGGCAGCCGGGCCATCAGACGCCGTGAGCACGGTGAACCCACCGTGCTCGAGATAGTCGCGGACGAGCTGCACGATCCGCGGCTCGTCATCCACCACAAGGATGGTCGCCACGGCGACCATCCTAGGTGCAGACATTCCCGCTACACGGACCGCGTGTCAGGCGGGGGTGGGGTCGAGCCAGGTGGCGTCGAGCCAGGTGGTGGCGCTTGCTCGCCGTGCTCCTGGCGGTGCCACTCCCGCGCCCGATCCTCGAACGACTGAGGGCCGCCGTAGCCCCAGCCCTTCCCGTACCAACCTCCGCCGCCCCACATCCGGCGTCCGAAGAACGCCAGCCGGAACAGCCAGAAGAGGCCGAACAGGATGAGCAGGAACCACAGGATCCCGAAGCCCGCGAAGAACGGGTGGAAGCCGTAGCCATAGCCGTAATAGCCAGGGCCGGGCATGTTCGTGGCGCCCTCGGGCAGGTGCGTCCCTACCCCCTGCGACCAGCCGATGTTGTAGGCGATGGCGCCCACGATGACCAGCACGATCACCGTCACCAACGCCCCGATCAAACCGAATCCGCGTCTCATTTCAGATTCACCTCCTTCATCCATGAGCTTGCAGATCACATGTTTCCCATGACCTGTGAGGGAGTCGTGAACGCCCCGTGAGTTGTTCTAGAACCCGTCTTCCAGCTCGACCAGCTCGGCGCTCCGCCGCCACAGCGCGCTCTGTGCGGCCTCGTCCAGCGTCAATTTCGGCGGGTCGATGCGCCGTGTGCCCTTGAAGAACCAGCCCGACGTGCCGGCGTAGGCAGGGGAGAGGGCGAGGTCGGCCAGGTCGCTCGCCGCGCGCTGAGGGCCGCGCGACACCAGCCGCGTCATGAACCGGATGGGCCGCGGCGCCTCGCGCATCAGCTCGGAGCGCACGAGGCCGGGGTGAAACGCATTTGCCCGCACCTCCCACCGCTTGGCGCGACGCGCCAGCTCGAATGTGAAGAGGAGATTGGCTGCCTTGGTCGCGCCGAACGAATGAAAGGCGTTGAAACGGTCGCGGTCGAGCAACCGGTCGATCTCGACGGGAGTCGACGACGGTGCGGTGACCGTGATCACGCGGCCTTCACGTGCCAGACGGTCGCGCAGCAGGTTGGTGAGCAGGAACGGCCCCAGGTGGTTGGTCGCGACCATCAATTCGAAACCATCGACGTTCTTCTTGAACCGCGACGTGAACATGGACGCGATGTTGAGCAGCGCGTCGATATGCGTGAGGGAGCGATTCAGGTCACGCGCCGCCGCACGCACCGAGGCCATCGACGCGAGGTCGAGCGCCGGCCGCGACAGAGCGATGACCTGTGCGCGCCGCTTCTGCAGCTCCGCAACCGTGGCCGAGCCGATCGCGCCCGTCGCTCCCGTGACGACAACCGTTGCCATCATCTAGCTCGTGTTGATCGTAAGCGCGCATGACGGCTACCCCCGCCACCTGAACTCGGGCGCCGACTTCATCGAGGTCGACATCCGCCGCACACAGCAGGGCGTGATCGTGCTCGCCCACGACGTGCTGCGGCCGAGCCGCAGGTACACGACCCTCGACGAGGTGCTGGATGCCGCATGCGGGAAGATCGGCCTCCAGCTCGACCTCAAAGAAGCGGGCTACGAGGTCGAACTCGTGCGTAGCGCGCTCGAGAAATGCGCGCCGGACAGGATCGTCGTGACCACGGACAGGGCCGAATCGCTGCGCAAGATCAAGGCGCAGTTTCCCGAAGTCCGCACGGGCCTGACCAGCCGGCACGTCCAGCCCACCGAGGCCGACTTCTTCGCCCTCGACCAGCGCTACGCGACCGATGCGGACCTGAACAATGCCCCGATCCCCGTCTGGGTCTGGACCGTCGACGACCGGCGGCAGATGCAGCGCCTCATCCAGGAGGTCAAGGTCGCTGGGATCACCACCAACCGCCCCGATCGGGCCCTGAAGCTCAGGTCGGCCAGATCGTGAGGTCTTTCTCGCAGCAGAACGCGCCCAGGTCGGGCGTCCAGTGGAGGATGAACGGCGGCGTCGAGCTGCCGACCCGGAAGCAGAGGTCGATCGGACCGAATGTCTGCCCGCCGCTGAACTCGTGGCGCGTGAACGTCTTGCACCCGGCGACGCCCTTGAGCGGAATCGACGACCGGCGCCCCGAGTCGATCAGGTTCAGGTCCTCAGGCGCCGCGTGGGTGGCCGAGCTCGAGTTCTGGAACTTCACGGTCATGTGCACGATGTCGTTCTGCACGCGCACCCTGGACACCCACAGCGTGTAGCCCTGGACGGTGACGCAGGGGCCCGGCGAGCAGTTCTCCGGGTTCAGGCTGCTGTTGGGCGCCGTGGACAGTGGCGCTTTGAGGGCTGAGTAGGCGGCGCCCGCGACCAGCGCGGCCAGCATGAGGCCGACGACGACTCCCAGGGCGGTCAGCACACGGCGGGTCATGCGCTTGCTTAACGGAGCTTACCCGCCAGAAGTAACTGTCTCAGCCCCTCCGGCGGGCCCCATCAATGGGAAACAGTCGCCACCTCCCCGTCAACAGGGAGGAGTTCGTCGGTCAGCACCTTGCCGTCCTTGAGCCGGATCTGCCGCTTGGCCTGGCGGGAGATGTCGGTGTCGTGGGTGACCAGCACGATGGTCACCTGGTCCTCGGTGTTGAGCCGCTTGAGGAGGTCGACCAGCTGCTGCGCAGTCTCCGTGTCGACGGCGCCGGTCGGTTCGTCCAGCAAGATCAGCGACGGCCGGTTGACCATCGACCGCGCGATCGCGACGCGCTGCATCTGGCCTCCCGACAGCTCCGCCGGCCGGTGCTTGATTCGGTCGGCCAGGCCGACCCGATCGATCAGCTCGATCGCGTGCTGCTTGCCGGCGGAGCCGTCCTTCACGTAGCGCAGCGGCAGCATCACGTTCTCGAGCACGTTCAGGCCCGACAGCAGGTTGTACTCCTGGAACACGAAGCCGACTTTCCGCGCCCGCATGCGCGCGCGGTCGCGGTCGCCCAGTTTGGACGTGTCGACGTCGTCGATAAAAAGACTGCCGGCTGTCGGCTTGAGCAGCAGTCCGAGCAGATCCAGCATCGTCGTCTTGCCGCTGCCGGACCGCCCGACCACGGCGATGAACTCGCCCTTGTCGATGTCCAGGGTCACGTCGTCGAGGGCGTGGATGATCTCCGAGCCTCGCTTGTAGTTCTTGGTCAGTCCGACGAGGCGAACGCCGTCCACTACTCGTTCCTCAATGCGATCACCGGGTCGAGCCGGGCCGCGCGCCACGCCGGCAGCACGCCCGCGACGGCGCCGAGCACGGTGGCGAAGCCGATGGCGAAGACGGTCAGTGCCGGCGTGATCAGGAACAGTGACGATCCGTCCGCGGGCGCGAAGAAGTTGTTGCGAAGCACCACGATGAGCACGCCAAGGCCATAGCCGATGACTCCTCCGATGAGGCCGATCAAAGTGGCCTCGATGAGGAACTCGCCCATCACGTTGAGCGTCGTCGCGCCGACGGCCTTCTTGAGGCCGATCTCGCGCACGCGCTCGGCGACCGACATGAACATGGTGTTGACGACCGACAGCCCGCCGATGATCAGCGCGAGCAACGCGGCCGCGGTGGTGATCGCGGTGAAGATGGCGCCGCCAGACTTGAAGCCGTTCACCAGGTCGCTCGGTCGAGTCGCCTTGACGCCCGTGACCTCGGAGTTGATGCGGTCGGCGATCTTGTCCAGCTCGGCGAGAGAGGCTCCAGGCTTGCCGTAGACGGAGATGCCCTCGGTGATCTGGGTCACGTCGATGGTGTCGCGGAGCGTTGCGGGCAGGCTGTCCCTCAGGAGCATCTGGCCGTCCGCGAGGTTGATGTAGGCAAAGGTGTCGGGGGCGGTCTTCGTCTCGTTGATGATGCCGACCACGTTGAACGTGTGGTTGACGAAGTCGGGTTTGGCGTCGGCGGGCCGCACCGGAAGGTCGATGGTGTCGCCGACGTGCTTCTTGAACTCCTTGGCGATCGTCGAGCCCAGGGCGACCTCGCCATGTGAGCTCGCCGTGACGCCCCGGCCCTGCGCGTAGGTGAGCTTGAGGGCGCTCCAGTCGTTCTCGGCAGGATCGGCCGCCACGATCGTGTCGGGGATGCCGAAGCTGACGACGATCGTCCCCCCGGGCTTGGCGCTGAACTGGTAGCCGCCGAACGCGGCCTGCACGCCGTCGACCTTCTTGATCTCGTCGATCTTCGACAGCGGGAGCAGGTTCGCGGCCTGGCCGTCCGGCGGCCCGACCGTGATGCTGCCGCCGAAGTACTTGACACCGCCGTCGATCAGGGCGTTGAAGTTCTCCGCCAGCGCGCCCATCGTCGTCAGCGCGAGGACGCCGATGACGATGCCGGAGATGGTCAGCAAGCTGCGCAGCTTGTGGCGGGTGATGTTGCGAAGGATTTCCACGGGAATACGAAAGCTTACGGGGTTCGGTTTCATCCCGGGTTAAGGCCTGGCGAGCGCTTATACAATTCCCCCGCCATGAGGGAATGCGGTGTCCAGCCTTCTGCTGCGAGGCTTTCTGCTGGGGTTTGCCGTCGCCGCGTCGCCCGGGCCGATCTTCTTCCTGTGCCTTAGGCGCACCGTCGCTCAGGGTCGGCTGACCGGCCTCTTCTCTGGGCTCGGCGTGGCGACCGCGGACGGCTTCTATGCGGCCATCGCCACGTTCGGCGTCGCCGCGCTGACCACGGCTTTCGTCGCCGGCCGGCGGCCGCTGGCGATCGCCGGCGGCGCGGTGCTGGTGCTGCTCGGCGTCCGCATCTTGATGGAGCGCGGGCGGCCGATGGAGGCGGCGCCCGCCGTCACCCCGCGCAGCCTGGGCTGGGCGTACGTCTCGACGCTTGGGCTGACGATCACCAACCCGGCGACCATCGTCTCGTTCGCGGCGCTGGCGGCGACACTTGGCTTTGGCGCCGGCGGTTACGCCGTCGGGCCGGCGCTGGTTGTGCTGGGCGTCCTTCTCGGCTCGGTGGCCTGGTGGTGCATCCTGGTGGTCGGCGTGTCGCTGCTGCGGACGAGAATGACGCCGGCGGTGGTGCGCTGGATCAGCACGGTCAGCGGCCTGGCGATCGCCTCATTCGGAATTTTGGCAGTGATCTCGGCCTTTTCAGGTTAGGAGTGAAGACGCAGAAGGAGCGCTCGCGGACGGTCACCTGGGAGGACCCGCTCGTCATGCCCAGGGCCGCGGCCGGCCGCGGCGGCCTCGAGCTGCTGAAGGAGCTGGCCGAGGGTCGCCTGCCCGCACCGCCGATCGCGCAGACGCTCGGCTTCACCCTCGTCGAGGTCGAAGAGGGCAGGGCCGCGTTCGAGGGCGACGCGGGCGAGCATCTCTACAACCCGATCGGCGTCGTCCACGGCGGGTTCGCGATGACGCTGCTCGACTCTGCGATGGGCGTCGCCGTCCACTCCACACTCGCCGCCGGCGAGCGCTACACGACGCTCGAGACCAAGGTCAACTTCGTGCGTCCGATCACGACGGACACGGGTCGCGTGCGATGCGAAGGTGTGCTCGTGTATCGCGGCGGCACGGTGGCGACGGCCGAGGGCAAGGTGTTCGCGAAGAGCAGCGGCAAGCTGCTCGCGCACGGCACGTCGACTTGCCTGATCCTCAAGTAGCTGTGGCGCGAGAGATCCGCATCGTCGACGTCTTCACCGACAGGCCGCTCGCGGGCAACCAGCTCGCGGTGGTTCTCGACGGCAAGGACCTGCCGGCGCGCACCATGCAGCGGATCGCGCGCGAGATGAACTTCTCGGAGACCACCTTCGTCCTGCCTCCCGACAATCCCGACCACGCGGCGCGCGTGCGCATCTTCACGCCGGCCACGGAGCTGCCGTTCGCGGGCCATCCCACCGTCGGCACCGCGTGGGTCCTCGCCAACGAGGGAGTCGTCAAGGGCCTCGAGTTCACGCTCGAGGAGGAAGTCGGGCCGGTGAAAGTGCGTGGCGTCAACGAGGGCGGAGGCCTGATGTTCTGGATGACCCACCCACCGCTCAGCTTCGGTGAGGTATTTCCGCATGCCCAGGTCGCCGCCGCGCTCGGCATCGACGAGTCGGACATCATCGACGACGTTCCGGCCCAGGTCGCGAGCACAGGCAACCCGTTCATCTTTGCCGCGCTGCGCGACGTGGGTGCGGTCGACAAGGCGACCTCGGACCGTTCGCGCCTGGAGAAGCTGCTCCGCGGCGACCGCGCGCACGGAGTCTTCTTCTTCGCGTCGATGGGCGCCGACCGCCTGTACAGCCGCATGTTCGCGGCGGACATCGCGGAGGATCCGGCGACGGGCTCGGCCAGCGGTCCGCTGGGCGCGTTCACAGTCAGGTACGGAATCGTGGCGCGCGCGCCGAAGGTGGCGATCGCCAGCGAGCAGGGTACGAAGATGGGGCGCCAGAGCCTGGTCCACATCGAGCTCGAGTACGGCGAGTCGAAGGACATCCCAGTGCGGATCGAGGTCGGCGGCTCCGTGATGCCGGTCCTCAGCGGCACGCTGGCGGACTTCTCCTAGCGTGGTCGTCGACAGCTACCGGTTTCTGCCGCGCAGCTTTCGCCCTCTCTATGAGGGGCGCGGCGCGTTTCCGGGCGAGGAGGATCAGGTGTGGGCGCCGTTCGCCAGGCGGCTTTCCGAATCACGCATCGCGCTGCTCTCCTCGGCGGGCTTCTACGTGAAGGGGTCTCAACGCGCGTTCGATCTCGACGCCGAGAAAGAGCGTCCGGAGTGGGGCGACCCCACGTGGCGCTCGATTCCCGCGAACGCCAGGCCCGAAGACCTCGCTGTCGCGCATCTACACATAAATGACGAGGACCTGCTTGCCGACCCCGCTGTCGCCCTGCCCATGAGCGCTCTCAACGAGATGGTGAGGGAGGGAGTCGGCGGCGGCGCGGTCGAGCAGCACGTGTCGGTGATGGGCTACCAGGACCGCGCGCTCCCCGACTGGCAACGAACAACGGCGGGCGAGATCGCCGCGCACCTTCGCGAGCAGGGCGCTCACGGACTCTTGCTCGCGCCCTCTTGACCCGACTGCTGCAGCAACGTGCCCGTGCTGGCGCGGTGGATCGAGGCGGCGGGAATTCCCACGGTCGTGGTCACGATGATGCCCTCGGTCGCTGAGGAGCGCCGCGCGCCACGCATCGTCGGGGTCGAGTTTCCCTTCGGCCACGCGTTTGGGATGCCGCACGACCGCGTGATGCAGCGGCGGGTCCTCGAGCTGGCGCTGCGCGTGCTCGCAGGCGCGGCCTCATTCGGCACCCGTGTCGATCTCGACGTCGAGTGGCCGGTCCCGCTGCGCGAGGCCTACCGGGCCTGGCAGCCGAAGGAGGCGAGCCCGATCGTCAAGAGGCTCCTCGAATCGAGATAACTCTTCCCCGCTTGCGGGGAAGTACCCGCCGAAGGCGGGGATGGGGCGTTAACAACCTGGCTTTAACGCGGCGGGACGTTAGGCGAAGTTCTGTGCATGCGTTCCCCCAAGACGGTCGGATCGCGAATGATGCGGACGTCGATGAATGCGACGGAGCTGCTGATCTGGTCGCGGATTCGCGGCCGAAAGATCGATGGGTGGAAGTTCCGACGTCAGCATCCAATCGGCCCGTACTTCGTGGACTTCTACTGCCCTGGAGCGCGTCTCATCGTCGAGATCGATGGGCCGGCTCACGACGATGTCCGCAGTGCTTACGACGAGCGGCGACAGGCCTGGCTGGAAAGACTAGGAAACCGCGTGGTCCGCATACCCGCACATGAGATCAGCCGAAGCCTGGACGACGTCATGCAGTGGATCTACCTCGAGCTCATCGAGCAAGAGAAGATGGGGTTTGCCCGACGGTCCCCAACTCCTCCCCGTTCACGGGGAGGTGGCGCCGAAGGCGCCGGAGGGGCGCTGAGGGCGGATTCCGCCCCATCGCCCGGCTTCGCCGGGCACTTCCCCGCAGGCGGGGAAGAGTTAGCTACTCCTTACTTTGGGTCGAGCTTGATCGACGCGGAGTTGATGCAGTAGCGCAGGCCGGTCGGCGCCGGGCCGTCGTCGAAGACGTGCCCCAGGTGCCCGCCGCAGTTCGCACACGTCACCTCGGTCCGAACCATGAAGTGCGAGGAGTCCGTGGTCTCCTCGATCGGTGCGCCCTCGGCGGGCGCGTAGAAGCTCGGCCAGCCGCAGTGGGCGTCGAATTTGGTCTCCGACTCGAACAGCTTCTCGCCGCACCCGGCGCACAGGTACACCCCTGGCGTCGATGTCTCCCAGTACTCGCCCGTGAACGGGCGCTCGGTCCCCTTCTCGCGCAGCACGTGGTACTGCATCGGGCTCAGGTCTCGCTTCCACTCCGCTTCGCTCTTCTCGACTGCTGTCTTCTTCATCACCTCCAATCTCCCCTTGATCGCTCAGGATCAAACTAGAGGCCAAGATGGACCGGAAGCTCGCGTCGCGCCTCAAAAAGGAGCTGGTGATCTGGTTTGTCACCGCAGGCCGTGATGCCAGGCCGCAGGCGGTGCCGGTCTGGTTCCTGTGGGAGGAGGACTCGTTCCTCATCTACTCCCAGCCAGGCGTCAAGGCTCGACAGGTGCAGGAGAATGCCAATGTCGAGCTCCACCTGAATTCGGACGAGGCCGGCGACAACCTCGTCCGCGTTTCGGGCACCGCGAAGGTCACGCGGACGCAGCCGCAAGCCGACAAGGTTCCCGCCTACGTCCGCAAGTACGGCGACCAGATCAAGGGGTTCGGCTGGACGCCGCAGGTGTTCGCGAAGAAGTACCCATACGCGATCCGCGTCCGCAACCTGCGCTGGCACTAAGGTGAGGTCATGAGGCATCCACTTCGTTTCGGACTCAAGGCGTCCGGCCAATGGATCACGATCGAGGAGCTCCGCGCCTGCTGGAAGATCGCCGACGAGGCCGGCTTCGACCATCTCTGGGACTTCGACCACCTGGCGTCGATCGGGGCCAACGGGCCGGCCGGTCCCATCTACGAAGGGTGGGCGCTCCAGGCCGCGATGGCCGAGGCGACCAGGCGAGTGCGCATCGGCTGCATGGTCACCGGCAACACGTACCGGCACCCCATCGTCCTGGCCAAGCTCGCGGTCACCGTCGACCACCTCTCGGGCGGCCGCCTCGAGTTCGGCATCGGCGCCGCGTGGAACGAGATCGAGCACGAGATGTACGGCATCGAGGGCCTCGACCACCGCGTCGGCCGGCTGAGCGAGTCGCTGCAGGTCCTCAAATCGCTGTTCACGCAGGACCGAACCAACTTCGACGGCCGCTACTACAAGTTCAAGGATGCGGTCGCGAACCCGAAGCCCATCCAGAAGCCGCACCCACCGATCTGGATCGGCGCCTCGGGCGAGAGCACGCTCCGCCTCGCGGCGCGTCACGCCGACGTCTGGAACATCTCGGGCGGCGACGCCCAGGCGGTCAAGGACCTCGTCGGCAAGTTCGAGGAGGCTTGCGGCGCCGTCGGCCGCGACCCGAACGAGGTCCGGCGCTCGATCCAGTTTCTGTGGGACGGCAAGGACAAGAGCGAGATCTCCGAGGCATCCGCGAAATACTTTGAGCTCGGCGTCACGGAGCAGCTGGTCTACATGCGCGGCGATCACCCGGAGCGCTCAGCGGCGAAGCTGGCGGAGATGCTGCCCGAGCTGCGGAGCGTGGAGAAGGTCCACCGGTAGTCAGGACTACATATTGTTGACGCGACATATGTCGCTAGAGTAATATGTCGTTGTGGCTGACGTTTTCCAGGTCCTTGCCGATCCGACGCGGCGTCGTATCGTCGAGGTGCTGCGGCGTGGGGAGCGCTCAGTCGGCGAGCTGGTCGAGGCCGTCGACATCGGCCAGCCGGGCGTGTCTCGGCAGCTCGCCATCCTGGAAGAGACCGACTTCGTAACCGTCCGGCCGGACGGGCGGAGGCGTCTCTATTCGCTGCGTCCGGGTCCGTTCAAGGAGCTGTCGGAGTTCGCGATGGCGTACCGGGCGATCTGGGAACCGAGGCTGGACCGCTTTGGCGCCGAGCTGGAGCGGCGCCGCAACAGCAGGGACATGAACAAGGAGAGAAGAAGATGAGCGATTCTGTGCGGCCATGCCTGACCTTCGTCGACAGGGCGGAGGAGGCGGTCAAGTTCTACGTGTCGGTGTTCCCGAACTCGAGGATCACGAACATCACGCGCGTCGAGCAGGACGGCGGCCCGATCCCCAGGGGCAAGTTGCTCAACGCGACGTTCGAGCTCGACGGCCGAGAGTTCCTCGCCTTCGACGGCGGACCGAGCTTCAGCTTCACGGAAGGCATCTCCTTGATGGTCAACTGCAAGACCCAAGAGGAGGTCGACCGTTACTGGAGCACGCTTACTGACAAGGGCGGTGAGGAAGGGCCGTGCGGCTGGCTCAAGGACCGCTTCGGCATCTCGTGGCAGGTCGTGCCCGAGCAGCTGGGCCAGATGCTGAGCGACCCCGCGTCCGGCAACTCGGAGGCGGCCATGCAGGCCATGCTCAAGATGAGGAAGCTCGACATCGCCGCCCTGCAGCGCGCATACCGCGGCGTCGCCGTTTGACCGACCGACCGAAAGTTACCCTCGAGCGCACGTACACGGCTTCCATCGAAGAGGTCTGGGAGCTGTGGACGACGAAAGAGGGAATCGAGTCGTGGTGGGGGCCGGATGGGTTCAGCGTCGCCGTGCGTGCGCTGGATCTCCGGCCCGGCGGCGACCTGCTCTACGCGATGATCGCGGTCGCGCCCGAGCAGATCGAGTTCATGGCCAAGGCGGGCATGCCGCTGACCAACGAGCACAGGCTGACGTTCACCGAGGTCGACCCGCCGCGCCGGCTCGCGTATCGCGACATGGCCGACTTCATCCCCGGCGTCGAGCCCTACGAGGTCGAGACGGTCATCGAGCTGCATCAGGTGCCGGAGGGCGCGCGCATGGTCCTCACGTTCGACCGCATGCACGACGATCGCTGGACCGAGCTCGCGCGCCTGGGTCGCGAGAGCGAGCTCGACCGCCTCGCCAGGATCCTGGCTGCGCGAGAATGACTTATCCAGATCCGGACAGGAGGTAGGTCATGGCCGACAGCGTCTATCGGGTGACAGAGCTCATTGGGACGAGCAGCCAGTCCTGGGAAGCGGCCGCGAGGGCGGCTGTCGAGACCGCCGCGAAAACGCTGCGCGACTTGCGCGTGGCCGAGGTCGTGGAGCAGGACATGACCATCGAGAACGGCAAGGTGACGAGCTACAGGGTGAAGCTCAACGTGTCGTTCAAGTACCTGCCGGAGGCCGGCTCGGCGAAGAAGGCGACGACCCGGCGGCGCTAGCTCCTCCTTAGGGCGCGGTCGCGGCTTGCAGCTGGCAGCCCGCCGCCTTCATCTCCTCGAGGGCCTGCTGGCCGGTCGCTTCGTTGACCGGGGCGCACAGGTTGACCAGGACGCGGACCTGGAACTGGTTCTTGCGCGCGTCGAGCGAGCTCGCCCGCACGCAGTAGTCGGTGGCGATACCGCAGACGTCGATGTGGTCGATCCGCTGCTCCTTGAGCACGTCGAGCAGCCTGTGCCCACGCGCGTCGAGACCGTCGAACGCCGAGTAGGCCGCCTCGTGACGGCCCTTGGTGACCACCGCCTGGATGTGCTTCTCGCGCACCAGATTCTGGATGGTGGGCACGAATGCGGCCCCGGGCGTGCCGACCATGCAGTGCGGCGGCCAGGTGTTGATGTAGTCGGGCTTGTCGGAGATATGGTCGGGGGCGTCCTCGTGGTAGTCGCGCGACGCAACCACGAACTGGTACTCGTTCTTGAAATGGCGGACATGCCGCGCGATCATGGCGGCGACCTGCATCCCGCCCTGGACGCCCAGGCTGCCGCCCTCGACGAAATCCACCTGGACGTCGACCACAAGCAGCGCGTTTCTCATGTTTACATTGACCGGATGGCCACGGTGATAGTAGCGGGCGTGCGCTGAAAACCGCTCCCTACGGGTCGTGGGCCTCGCCCATCACGCCGGACCTGATCCTCAAGGGCCGGCTCCAGATGCGCAACCAGATGCTGCGCTGGGACGGCGAGGAGCTGTACTGGTCCGAATTGCGGCCTTCCGAGGGCGGGCGGATCGTGGTCTGCCGGCGTGGCGCCGACGGCCGGCTCGACGAGGTCGTGCCCGAGGGGTACAACGCGCGGAGCCGCGTCCACGAGTACGGCGGCGGGCACTTCGCCGTCAAGGACGGGACGGTCTACTTCACCAACTACCCTGACCAGCGCCTGTACAGAAAGGATCGCAATGGGGCGCCGCATGCGATCACGCCGGCGGGTGACATCCGGCACGCCGACATGGTCGTCGACCCCGGCCGCGGCCGCGTCTTCGCGGTGCGCGAGGACCACACCACGGGCGCGCGCGAGGCGGTCAACACAATCGTCGCGCTGGACATGGACGGCAAGCGCGACGCGCTCACCATCGCCTCCGGCAACGACTTCTACTCCTCGCCCAGGCTCAGCCCCGACGGCGGGCGCATCGCATGGCAGGCGTGGAACCACCCGAACATGCCCTGGGACGGGAGCGAGATCTGGGTCGCGGAGCTCGACAGCGACGGGCGCGTCACATCGAAGCGCAAGGTCGCGGGCGGTGACCACGAGTCGGTTCTGCAGCCCGAGTGGTCGCCGCAGGGCGAGCTCTACTTCGTCTCCGACCGCAGCGACTGGTGGAATCTCTACCGGGTTCGGGGCGAAGGCGACGAGCCGGTGTGCCGCCGCGCCGCCGAGTTCGGGGGCCCGCAGTGGACGTTCGGCCAGCGGTACTACGACTTCCACGGACCGGACGAGATCGTGTGTCTCTATGCGGAGACCGGCGGCACCAGGCTGGGCCGGCTCGACCTCAACTCAGGCCGGCTCGACCAGCAAAGGCTCCTCTACAGCACGCTGGCCGGCATCCAGGTGTCGGGCCACAAGGCGGCGATGTACGCAAGCTCGTCCACCCTCGCCGAGCGGGTGCTCATCGTGGACCTCGAGACGAACGCGGAGGAGATCGTCAAGGTGGCCAACCCGGCTCACGTCGACGCCGGCTACCTGAGCATCCCCAGGCCGATCGAGTTCCCGACCGAGAACGGCCTGACCGCACACGCCGTCTACTACGCGCCCCGCAACCAGGACCACGCCGCGCCCGAAGGCGAGAAGCCGCCCCTGGTCGTGCGCTGCCACGGAGGTCCGACCGGATCCGGGGGACCGACGTACCCGTTCGCCTATCAGTACTGGACGAGCCGCGGGTTCGCGCTCGTCGACGTCGACTACGGAGGCTCCTCGGGCTACGGCCGCGCGTACCGCCAGCGCCTCAACGGCAATTGGGGCGTGGTCGACGTGGACGACTGCATCAACGCCGCGCGGTACGTGGTCGAGCAGGGGCTGGCCGACCCCGACCGGATTTCGATAACCGGCGGCTCGGCGGGCGGGTTCACCGTCCTGCTGTCGCTGACCCGGCGCGATTTCTACGACGCTGGCGCCAGCCACTACGGAATCGGCGACCTCGAGCTGTTCGTCAAGGAAACACACAAGTTCGAGTCGCATTACTGCGACACGCTGCTCGGTCCCTATCCGGAGCGGGCGGACGTCTATCGCGACCGCTCGGCCATCCACTTCGCGGACCGCATGAGCGCGCCCGTGATCCTCTTCCAGGGTCTCGAGGACAAGATCGTGCCGCCGAGCCAGGCGGAGACCTTCATCGCTGTCTGCCAGGAGAAGAAGCTGCCCTACGCATACGTCGCGTTCGAGGGCGAGCAGCACGGGTTCCGTCAGGACAGGAACATCCGGCGCGCGGTCGAGGGCGAGCTTTACTTCCTGTCCCGGGTCTTCGGGTTCAGGCCGGCCGACCCGATCGAGCCGGTCGACATCGAGAATTTTGGTGTCGGCGAGAGGATTTGAACCTCCACGCCCTTTCGGGCACCAGCTCCTAAGGCTGGCGCGTCTGCCATTCCGCCACGCCGACGGCCGACACGATAGGCGTAATCCTCATTTTGCAGTCGAAACAGTGTTCGCCCGTCGCGACCGGACGGCCGCCGGTGGCCTAAAGTTCAGGTTTCGTGGGACAGCAAGCTCCCCACCAGAACGGCTCGCGGCCCAAAACTGAAGGCAACGGACACCAGAGCGTAGGCGGTTATCGCCTGCTGCGCGAGCTCGACACGGACAGCCTCGGCTCGACCTACGAGGCGGAGCACCCGCGCCTGCACCGCCGGGTCGCCCTGCGCACCATCGGCACGGGCGTCGCGCGCGACGTCAGCTTTTCGCGGCGCTTCCTTCTCGAGCTGCGCTCCTACACGGCCCTCGAGCACGAGGCGATCCCGCGGCTCTACGAGCTCGCGTACGAGGGCGAGTCGCCCTACCTGGTCACCGAGCTGGTGGCGGGCACCAGCTTCGAGGCCATGCTCGGCGACGGGCAGCGCTACGAGCCGCTTGGCATCATCGACCTGCTCCGGCCAATCGCCGGCGCGCTCGACTACGCGCACTCGCGGGCGACCGTGCACCGCGACGTCAAGCCGGCGAACATCCTGCTCGCGGACGACGGGCGCACCCTGCTGACCGGGTTCGGCCTGGGCACCGTCGCCTCCTTCAACACCGGCCCCGGCGGCGGCGGGCACGTGGCGCCGGACTACGTGGCGCCCGAGCGGCTCGTCGGGCGCGAGGTCGACGGCCGCGCCGACGTGTACTCCCTGGCCGCGGTCATCTTCGAAGCGACCGCCGGCCGGCGCCCGTTCTCGTCCAAGAGTTGGATAGAGACGCTGAGCCGTCGCCTGTATGAGCCGCCGCCCGACGTCCGCCAGGTCGCGCCCGAGCTCCCGTCGGTGTTCGCGACGGTGCTCCAGGAGGCCATGGACCGCGACCCCGCCCGCCGCCCCGCGACGGCCGGCGAGCTCCTCGACCGGCTCCACGCGGCGATCGAGTCTCCCCACGGCAGGAGCGTCGAGCGCAATGGCTCGCGACCTGGGCCCGCCAGGCGGCTGCTCCGCGGCCTCTTTCGACGGCGAGGAAAGAGCTAGCTCAGCTAGAAGATCCGGCCGTCGAGCATCAGCACCGAGTTGCAGGTGAAGAGGCGCTCGACCTTGAACCCCACGTTCACGTTGGACGGGTCCTGCCCGATCGCGGCCGCGATCTGCTCCACCACCTGGGCCGCCGGTACGTTCATGCCGAGCACCGTGCCGCTCACGGGCAGGATGTCGAGCGTGCCGTTGTTGGCGACAAGGACCACCGAGCCGGTCCAGCCAAGCCCGTTGTAGGTACCCTTGCCGTCGATGATGGCTCCCGCCACCGTGTTCTCGCTGATGCTGAGGCTCAGGTTCGAGATCCCGGGGACGCCGCCCGACTGCTGCAGCCCGTTGATCAGGTCCGCGGCCGTGTAGCCGCGGTGCACGGCACCGAGCTGGACGACGTCGGCGCTGGCGCATGACTCGACTGAAGCCACGGCCAGGAAGGGCTCCTCGCCGGTGGTGCCGAGGCCGCTGACGCCGTCGACGATGAACGTGTAGATGCCGCCCGGGGCGTTGTTGACCACGACCGTCGGCAGCTTGCCGGTGGCGAAATACGACTGACCGTCAGGAGCCTTGACCGCGAGCTTCATCGCGCTCCCCGCGTAGGCCAGGGACGCCTTGACCAGGCTGCCGCCGGCGTACGCGTACGTGTACGTCTGCTGCTCGCCGTCGTGCAGGGGAGCGCCGACGAAGTCCTGCTCGGTGCCCGGCGTCGTCCCGGCGGCGACGGCGTTCTGGGCGTCGATCTCAGGTCCAAACGGGTCGTCCGGGTCGGGGATGATCGGGCCGGGCGGCCCGATGTTGCCGTTCGGGTCGATCGTCACCTGCTGCGGCGCGCTGAACGTGACCGTGGTGCCGTTGTTCGAGGTGATTGTGAGGGTGCCCTCGAACAGCTTCACGATCATCGTCCCGTCGGGCTTGATGTAGACCTCGAACTTGGTGCCGCGCACGCTCGCGGTCGCCGACTTGCCCTTGACGTTGAAGGTCGCTCCGCTGACCAGGTGCTGGACGTTGGTGAACGTCCGTCCGATCTGCTGGCTGATGGTGACGTCGTGGAGGGTGCCGTTCTTGTTGAAGTGGGCGGAGTCCAGCTTGATGGTGGTGTCGCTGGCCAGCCGGGTCAGCGTGCCATCCGGCAGCTGGATGCCGGCGCGGCCCTTCTTGTCGGTCTGTACGGAATCCCCTGGCTGGACGACGGTGCCCGTGAGCCCGGGCGTGAAGCCGGTGCCGTTGTGGGAGACGGACGCGGTGTTCTGGTAGACGGTCAGCGATGCCGGGACGTTGACCTGGGCCTGGGCGGCCACGTTCAGCCAGACGACGATCCCGGCCACGATGAGGATGAGGACCCCGACGGCGATCAGGATCCGGCGGCCGCCGCGGCGTCGAGGAGGCGTTTTGGCGGCTACTGATGCCATGTTGCCCGCGAAAGATACCGCCTGCCGCCCGCCGTCATACCCCTTATCGGTGGCCTTCGATGACCATCAGGGTGTCGCCGCCCGCCGCGCATGAGTAGACGCGGTCGACCGTGAAGTCCTGGGGAATTGTGCTGATCGACTCCGCCCCAGCCGAGCCCAGGTACTTGAGGACCTGGGTTGTCACGTTGACACCCCGGACGGTCACCTGGGTGATCACGGCCCCGAGGTTGGGGGTGGCGGCGTAGAAGAGGACTGTCCAGGAGAACTCCATGCCGCCCAGGTTCGAGTAGTAGTAGATGCGCGCGGACGAGGGCGAGGTGCCCTGGACCTTGAGCGAGATCCCCGAGTCCTGGAGCCCCTGCTGAAGCTGCGAGGTGCTCAGGGTCTGGCGCACCGTCGAGCCGCCGGTGTCCGGATCGGCCACCGTGCATGGTGCGTTGACGGCAAAGGCGATGACGTAGGCCTCGGCGGGGGAGACGCTCGCTGCGTGGACGACCGCGCGATAACGTCCGGCCGGCCCGTCCAGGGCGAGCGTGACGGGCGAGGATCCGTTGCGCGTCTCGTACGCGGTGCCTCTCGGGTTGATGACCGAAAGCCACATGTAGCTCCCCGGATAGCAGAGCGCGACTTTGAGCTCGCCCCCGGGCGAGCTGTACTCGACCGTGGCCGTCTGGCCGCTGGAGATGGGATCGCCCGGCGTGACCTGCAGCGTGCCGGGCGTGGTCCCGATGGAGACCGCCCGTGAGCACTGCGCGGTCAGCGCGTACGGGTCCTGCGCCTCGCGCTGGATCGAGCGCACCGCCGACAGCGTTCCGTTCGCGTCGGCCTCGACCTCCTGCCCCGCCGTCAGGTTGACGGTCGTCTTCCCGCTCACGGCGACGGTGCCTTCGAAGACCTTGATCAGGTTGGTGTTGTTCTGGCGGACGAGCATCTCGAACTGCGTCCCGCGGACCTGGGCGCTGACCGCGTGGCCGCCGACCTTGAAGTTCGCCCCGCCCACCAGGTGCTGCACGTTGACCAGCGTCCGGCCCGCCTTCTGCAGGACATCGACCGACTGCAGGTTGCCGGTCTTCTGGAGCTGCACGGCCTTGATCTGGACGGTCGTGTCGGGGGACATCTTCACGTAGGAGCCGTCGGGGAACTGGATCTGGGCATGTCCCGCGTGCTGGGTCGCGACCTCGCTGCCGGCGTTGAGGGCCTGGCCGGACGTCGCCGGGTTGTGGTCGACGGTGACCGGCTGGCTGAACACGACCAGGTTGGCCGGGGCGTTGACTGCTGCCGATGCCTGGGCGACGAAGAAGAAGTAGCCGCCGCCGACCACCAGGAGCACGGTGAGCAGGACGGCCACAAGGCAGCCGCCGCACCCGAACCCGCATCCGCGCCCCAGGCACCCGGAGCTCTTTTGGGCGGCGGGCTGGGCGGCCGCCGGCGCGGGCTGCTGAGAGGTGCCCGAGACGGGCGGCGGCTGAACTGCCATTGGCGGAGGAAGGTTAGCTGGTGGGCGTCTGCAAATCGACGACTAAGCGCGCGGGGTCGCTGAGCGTGAAGACGCGCATGCACACAGGCTTGGCCAGGCCCAGGCCCCACGAGACGGTGCCCTCGAAGTCCTGCGTCTGCCGGGCCTCCTTGAGAACCAGGAAGTCGCTGTGGATGAGGTCGCGTGAGCCGACAAAGGTGGTGGCGCCGGTCGCCGAGTGGACGCTGACCAGCACGCCGGCCGTTCCGCTCAGGGTCACCGTCTGGCCGCTCGCGCCCATCGGAAAGACCGGTTTCGGCTGCCGCTTCACGCTGTAGGTCGGGACGATCGAGTCGAACTGGAGGACGAACCGGTCGTAGCCCTGCTGCTCGCCGGCGCGGGCGGTGATGACGTTGGCGACGCCGGTCTTGCCCCCGGTGGCGTCGCTGCAGGCGAAGGGCGGGAGGTTGGTGCCGGGCGGCGTCGGCGGCGTGACCGGAGGCACCGAGATCCGGGGTGCGGAGGCGTGGGCGGCGCTGGTTGGGCCCGGGCTGTAGACCGCGCTGGGGCTAAGCTCCGGCCCGCAGGCGGCCAGCGCCGAGATCAAAACCAGGCCCAGGGCGATTCGCATCGGCCAATGGTATGGTCGAGGCCCTCCGGGCCGCGCCGAGGTGGCGGAACAGGCAGACGCGTCGGTCTCAAAAACCGATGTCCGCAAGGACGTGCGGGTTCGACTCCCGCTCTCGGCACCAGGTTGCCTTCAACGGTGTGGGCGGATAGGTATGTCTGGCGCCAAAAACGCGGAATTATCGCCTCGATAGGCATTTTTGGATCCAGAAACGCCGAATCGCTTACGGAATCGGCACGATCCCTGGGATGACGTAGGCCTGGATCATCGCGACGATCCCGACCGCCGAGGTGAGGATCAGGCTGTAGCCGATCACGCGGCGGAAGATCTCGCCCTCCGAGCCCACCTTGTTCACGCCGGCGGCGCCGACCGAGAGGTTCTGTGGGCTGATCATCTTGCCCATCACGCCGCCCGACGAGTTCGTGCCTGCGGTGAGGATGGGGCTCACGTTGCCCAGCTGCTGCGCGGTCTGCGCCTGCAGCGGGCCGAACAACGTGTTCGACGACGTATCGCTGCCCGTGAGGAAGACGCCAAGCCAGCCCAGGAACGCGGCGACGAACGGGAAGACGAATCCGGTCTTCGAGAAGAGGATCGCCAGGCTCGCGGTCATGCCCGAGTAGTTCATGAGCTGCGCGATGGCCAGGATCAGCGCGATGGTGGCGATGGGCAGCGCGAGCTGCCGGGTGGTCCGCCCGTACACGGTGAAGAAGTTGACCCGCGCGCCGGCCAGCAGCATCAGCAGGTACGCGATCACGCATGCGTAGAGCACGAGCGATCCGGCCGCGAGCAGGAAGTCCCACTTGAACGCGAGCGGATAAGCGGTCGACTTGGAGACGATCGGCTTCTCGCGGAAGATCAGCGAGACCGGCTGGCCGTTTTTGATCTCGTATGTGCCCGGCCAGAGGAAGTTCCAGACCGGGAACTTGAAGGCCTGCCTGTCCGTGGCGGGGTCGGGCCCGATCCATGGCTGCGGGCACAGCTTGACGAAGGGCGATGTCCCGGCCGGCGAACCGCACGAAAAGTCTGCGGTGATGTTGGCCGGCGCCGGGAGCGCCGTCGTCACGTCGCCAGGCGGGTGGCCGGACCACCAGGGCAGGTTGCCCATCTGTCCGACCAGGATCACGATCACGAGCACGATGTACATCGAGTAGGCGCGGGCGATGCGGGCGGGCGTATCCACCGTATCCATTCCGCCCATCACGCGCCGCGGCTCGGCGGGCTTGGCCGCCGGCTCCTCGTGTGCGAACTGCCAGGTGTCCTTCGGCCGCCAGACGCGCAGCAGCAGGGCGAGGCAGCCCATCGAGACAAGCGCGGCGATGATGTCGGTCAGCTCCGGGCCGACGAAGTTGGAGACCAGGAACTGGACGATCGCGAACGACACGCCTGTCACCGCGACGGCCGGCACGATCTCCGCCATCCGCCGCCAGCCCGCCAGGACGACGATCAGGTAGGCCGGGATGATGATCGAGAAGACTGGCAACTGGCGGCCGACCATCGCCGACAGCGCCAGCGTCGTGCTCGTCACCGAGTGCCCGACGATGGGCGCGATCAGGCCGCCCAGCGTCACCACCGGGATGCCGATCGAGCCGAAGGCGACCGGGGCGGTGTTGGCCAGCAGGGCGAGGACGGCGGCGGTCACGGGCTCGAAGCCGAGGCTGGCCAGGATCGACGCGGTGATCGCGACCGGCGCGCCAAAACCGGCGATGCCCTCGAGGAGGGCGCCAAATGAAAACGCCACCAGCAGCGTCTGCAGGCGGCGGTCGGTCGTCAGACGCGTGAGCGAGCGTTTGATGACGTCGAAGTCCCCGCTCGCCACGGTCAGGTTATGGAAGAAGACCGCGTTGAGGACGATCCAGCTGATCGGCCACAACCCGAACGCCATGCCTTCGGTGGCCGTCCCCACCGTCACGCCGAAGGGCATTCCCCACACGAGCCAGCCCAGGACGAAGGCCGTGAGCATCGCCGCCAGGGCGCAGAGCCACGCCGGCAGGCGCAGCACGGCCAGCAAGATGAACAGCACGTAGAGCGGCAGCCCAGCGACCAGGGCCGAGAGAAAGATGCTGTCCAGCACGGGCTGGTAGGTCTGATGAAAAGTCAGATAGATGCTCATCGCGTCGTTCCCCCAAAAGACGCGTGCCGAAGGCAGCTCAATTCAATCCGAAATGGGCCGCGGTTTGCAACCATCGTGCGCTAAGGTCTCGGCCGTGGTCACCGGCGTTGTCCGGACGACCGGGCGCACGTACGCCGTTTCGGCCGGCGTCTTTGTGCTGGCTCTGGTCGCGGCTTTCGTTTTCCCCCAGGTCGACAAAGCAGCGAATCCCACAAGCACGCAGCCGGGGCTGATCACCTTTCTCGGCGTCGGCCTGGCGGTGCTGGCCCTGACCGCGCTGATGCTTTTCGTCGGTCTACGAGCAGTCCTGCCGAAGACTGCCGTCTTCCTCGCGGCCGCGTTCGGCTACAACGCGCTGCTGGTCCTGGTCAAGTTCGCGCTCGGGCCGCTGGCGCTGTACGCGGCCTCGCAAGGCAAGGGATTCTGGTTTCTCAGCGACGCCGGCGGCTATCTCGCATTTCCCGGCCTGGCGGCGATCGCAGCGATCCTGTACGCGAGCGCCTTCTTCCTTCTCTACCTGTTTTTCCGCTCTGACTTGCGGCGCCGGCTTGGCGTTTCCGTGCGCTTTGAGACGCGCTTCCTCGTCCTCCTACTGGTGATGTTCATGGTCGCGGTCGTGGGCGGGCTGACGGTGATAGGGACCTTCGGGTTTCTCGAATACACGGCGTCGCTCGTCTATGTGCTGACGATCGGCGTCCTGATCGCGGTCGCCCTGGTCGCCGCGATCGTGCTGTGCTCGGTCGCGTTCCGGGAGGCCACGGAGCAGGCGGTGATGCTGCGCAACGTCACCGTTCTGAGCACGTTTGCCTGGGTCGGTCTCGCGTTCATCGCGGCTTACCACATCGTCTGGTTGGTCTTCGTGCTGATGCTCATCTCGCTGTGGCCCCTGAAGGCGATCTCCGCCAAATGAGACCACTTCGTGTCGCCATGAGGATGCTGCGCTACCGGACCGCGGCGCTACTGCTGCCGTTCTTCCTGCTCGGGCCGGCGCTGCACGGCGGGCTGGCGACGTTCCGCTGGAGCTACGTCACGGGCGCCGTCGCGCTTTTCGCGTGCTACCTGGTCGCGACTTGCATCAACGATGTCTTCGACGTCGAGGTCGACCGTGCCAACGCGGCCGACCGGCCGCTCGTGACCGGCGCCGCGACTTCACGTCAGCTTCTCGCCATCGCGGCGGGTGCCTCGGTGGTCGCGGTTGGCATGGCGCCTTTCGCGGTCGTGCCAGTCGCGCTCTCCCATGTGTTCAACGTCTCGTACTCGGCGCCGCCGCTCCGCATCTGCGCCCGTCCTCACCTCGCAGCGCCGGCGCTCGGGCTCGCGTATGTGGCTCTGCCCTATGCCGTCGGACTCGCGGCGGCCGGCGCCGAACCGACCTCGCTCGACGTACGGGTGGTCGCGGCCCTGGTCGTCCTGTTCACCGGCCGCATGCTGCTCAAGGATTTCCGCGACCGTAGCGGCGACGCCGCGTTCGGCAAGCGCACCTTCCTGCTCGTCCACGGCAAACGTGCGGTGATCGGCGCTGTCCTGACATGCGTCCTGGCCGGCGACGCACTGCTGGTCAGCGTGCTGCAATCCGCGGTCCTCATCGCGGTCGTCCAGACGTACTTCGCCGCGATCGTGTTCGAGCTCTACCGCCTGTGTCGGTCGGAGGATGCGGAGCTCGCCGCCATCGCGCTCGGGGCACGCATGGGCAACGCGGTGATCCTGACCTGGCTCGGGTTCGCGATCCTTCCTGAGGGAGAAGGCGACGTCTTCGTGGTCGCGCTCGCGGCGGTCTACTGGCTCGCTTACCTGCTACCAGCTCCCGCCGCCACCACCGCCGCCGCCCCCGCCCGAGAATCCACCACCGCCGAACCCGCTCGAGCTTCCTGAGCTCGGCGGCGCCGACGCGATGGCGCTGGAGATGTTGTTGTTGAACGACTCGAGGCTGCTCGAGAGCAGGGCGGCCTGGAACGGCGCGTTGCCGACGTACCAATTGTTGGTCGAGGCAGTCGTGTCGATGCCTTCGAACGCCTTGGCCCAGCGGGCCACGCAGCCGAAGACGATCGCGTAGGGGAGGAGCTGGGTGAAGATCTCAGCCTTCTCCGCGAACTGCTGCCGGTACTTCTCCGCCGTCGTCATGTAGAGGCGAAACCCGAGCGTCTTCTGCAGCACCTCGCGTCCCGCCGCGGTCCGGCTGGCCATCGCGCGGTACAGGACAAGCAGGACGAGGCCGACCATGATGACCGCCAGGCCGATCAAGCCGCCGCCAAAGGTCAGCCCGAGCAGGAAAGTCAGGCCCGCGCCGGCAAGCACGATGACGATCGCCGCACCGATGGTGGCGAGGCGCACCAGGTCGGGGCGGGCGCGAAAGAACTTGCGGCCCATGGCGTCGGCGTAGATCTGGCTCTCGGCCGAGCGCAGGGTCGATTGGAACTTGCCTTTGAGCTCCGAGATCTTGACCTCCTGCCGTCCTGCGAAAAGACCGTCCAGGAGCGTCTTCTCGTAGGGGAGCAGCGTCGCCGGATCCGCGGCTTTCTGCGTCAGCAGCCAGTCATGTTTCCCTGGGACCTCGCTGATGGTCAGGAAGCCGCGCACCGCGAGGTCGACGATGGTCGCGGTGACGTCCTTGGTGTCGGCCGACTCGTCGAGGATCAGCCCGAGCTCCGCGGGCTTCAGCTTCCCGGGCGGCTCGAACTCGACGACCACAGGTTCGTGCTGAAAGACGGGCTCGGGCTGGTCGGGCGCTGTGTCCGGCGCCTGGTAGTAGCGCGTGAGGTAGGCGCGGTCGCGGCCGTGGGCGAGCCAGAACCGGACGATCAAACCGACCCCGGCCAGGAGCAGGAGCAGGCCGGCGCCGACGGTGAGCGGGTTGACCTCGAACGCGTCCTGGGGAAAGACCCGTTGGCGTCCCTCCAGCAGCGGAGGCGGCACGTTCACGAGCCCATTGGGCATCGCGACCGCGACCGACATCTGCTCGCCGGACCCCAACTGCCGCGTCGACGCGAACGTGCTCGACTGGCCGCCGTCGGACGCGTTGCAGGGCTCGGTCGACCCCGTCGGTCCCTGGTAGCAGGTCGCGTTCGTGAAGGCGCCGGCGCTCAGCTGCACAGTTGCGCTCACTGATTGCTTGGGTACCGGCCACAGCGCGCCGTCGACGTTCCAGAACAGCTCGTCGTGGTCTTCGAAGCTGTTCATCGCGCCCACGACTTCGTAGGTGATGACATAGCGCTGAGCGCCGCTGACGAGGACGTCCGGGTCGCCGATCTTGATCACCTCGTTGCCGCTCTCCACCGAGGTCTCGTAGGGCACGCCCTTCTCGCCGTCCGTCACCGATTGGACGGTCAGCTCGTAGTAGCGGTCGTGCGTGTCGTCGTAGCGGTAGCGCAGCGGGATGGTGCGGAAGATGCCGTGCTTCTGCAGAGAGCCGAAATCGACCCGGATGTCCTCCGTTATGGCCAGCGAGGAGTCGGTGCCGATGCGGATGTCGGAGTGGAACGACGTGATGACCCAGCCTTCGTCGCCATTCGCCAGTGTCGCGGCCGACACGGTCAGCCACAGTGCTACGAGGAAGGAGATGAAGGCTCGGTAGCGCATCGGCAGTCCGTATATTGCCAAGTTCAATGACGCAGATCCGGCGCGACATCCGGAACGTGGCGATCATCGCCCACGTCGACCACGGCAAGACCACCCTGGTCGACGCCCTGCTCAAGCAGAGCCACACCTTCCGCGACAACCAGGAGGTCGGCTCGCTGATCATGGACACCAACGACCTGGAACGCGAGAAGGGGATCACGATCCTCGCCAAGAACACCTCGATCCGGCACGGCGACGTGACGATCAACATCATCGACACGCCTGGTCACGCCGACTTCGGCGGCGAGGTCGAGCGGGTGCTGAACATGGCCGACGGCTGCCTGCTCCTGGTCGACGCTGCGGAGGGACCGATGCCCCAGACGCGGTTCGTCCTGCGCAAGGCCTTCGAGGTGGGACTGCGCATCGTGATCGTGATCAACAAGGTCGACCGGACCAATGCCCAGCCGCAGGCCGCCCTGCACAGAGTGCACGACCTGTTTCTCGAGCTGGCCGAGGACGCGGACCAATTGGAGGCGCCGGTCGTCTACGCGATCGCCAAGCAGGGCCGCGCCGGGCTCCGGCCCGACGCGCTGGAGGCCGACCTCGAGCCGCTGTTCAAGACGATCATCGAGCGCGTACCCGCGCCGGTCGCGCAGGAGGGCGCATTCCAGATGCTGGTCGCCAACCGCGCCTACGACGACTACACGGGGACGATGGCGATCGGGCGCATCTCCCGCGGCGAGGTCAGGCCCGGCGACGTGGTGGCGGTGCTCGGCGCCGAGGGCGACGCCAGGCGCGTCAAGGTCGTCAGCGTCCTCCTCTACCGCGGGTTGGAGCGCGTTCCGGTCGAGATGGCGAGCGCGGGCGACATCGTCGTCCTGACGGGCCTCGAAGGCGTCGCCATCGGCGACACCCTGGCCGACCCCGAGACGCCGGACGCCCTTCCACGCATCGAGATCGACGAGCCCACGGTCCGGATGACCTTCGGCGTCAACACCTCGCCGTTCACCGGTCGCGAGGGCAAGTTCTCGACCACGCGGCAGCTCCGCGCGCGCCTTTACAAGGAGCTCGACACCAACCTGGGCCTTCACGTCGAGGACACCTCGCAGGCGGAGCGGTTCCTGGTCAGCGGCCGCGGCGAGCTGCACCTCGCCGTCCTGATCGAGACCATGCGGCGCGAGGGCTACGAGTTCGAGGTCTCGCGGCCGGAGGCGATCGTCAAGGTCATCAACGGCCGGCGCATGGAGCCGGTGGAGCGGCTGACCGTCGACATCCGCGAGGTGCATCTGGGAGCGGTGACCGAGGCCCTGGGCAAGCAACGCGGCGAGATGATCGAGATCGCCTATGACCACAAAGGAGGGATCCGGCTCGAGTACCTGATCCCGACGCGGGGCCTCATCGGCTTCCGCAACGCGTTCCTGACCCTGACCTCAGGGGAGGGCCTTATGGGCTCGATCGGCATCGGCTACCGGGAATGGATGGGCGAGTTCCGCGAGCAGCGCAACGGCGCCCTGACGGCGTCGTCGGCAGGCACCTCGCTGACCTACGGCCTGGCCGCGGCCCAGGAGCGGGGGATCACCTTCATCGAGCCGGGCGAGGAGGTGTACGAGGGCATGGTCGTCGGCCTGCAGAAGCGGCCGGGCGACATCCGGGTCAACGTCTGCCGGGAGAAGAAGCAGTCCAACGTGCGGTCGTCGACCTCGGACATCTCGGTCCGGCTGACACCGGCCTCGCGCCTGAGCCTGGAGCAGTCGCTGGACTTCCTGGCCGACGACGAGCTGCTGGAGGTGACTCCGAAGCACCTGAGGCTGCGGAAGCGGCATCTCACGGAGGTCGACCAGTCCCGGGCGAGGCGGCTCTCGGAGACCGCCGGAATAGGATCCTAGGTTTCTGGGTATACTGCCTGTAGCCGGCGAAGCGCCGGCGCTCGACGCAGGCTTCTATCTTCTCGAACGGGCCCGCTAGTTGAGTAGGCCCCGCCGTTCGAGAGATAGGAGATGGAAATGCCCACAGGCACCATCAAGAAGCTGGTTTCGGATCGTGGTTTTGGATTCATCAAGGCCGAGGACGGACAGGAATACTTCTTCCACCGCAGTGGCACCGAAGGCGACTTCGACGGCCTCCAGGGTGGCGAGAAGGTTTCGTTCGAAATCGAGTCGAGCCCCAAGGGCCCGCGCGCCAAGAGCGTCCGCGTAGCCTAAGTCAGGAACCAGGAAAGGGCCCGAGCGCAAGCTCGGGCCCTTTTTGTTTGACGAGCATTGCCCGCAGGCCGGATTCACTCCGGCCGTCCCCCAGCGTCGATTTCCAAACGGCACCCAATCGTGTCTTCCTTGGGCGAAAGCTCGGGTCTCTTGTTTTTCTTAACCCTCCATAATTGATGGTCTAAGACAGCCCACGGGGCTGAATGGGGGGATACAAGTGAAGAGACTTACTCGGGGTCCAGAGCCTGGGTTGGCCAAGGCGGAAGGCGGCCTTTTCGACACCAGGGTCACGCGCCGCGATTTCGTCAAGAAAGGCACGCTGGTGGCGCTCAGCGCCGGCAGCCTCCCCACCATCCTGGCCGCCTGCTCCACCGGCGGCACCACGAAGAGCGGGCCGAAGACGCTCAAGATCCTGCAGTGGAGCCACTTCGTCCCCGCCTACGACAAGTGGTTCGACCCCTGGGCTAAGGCCTGGGGCGACAGCAACAGCGTCACCGTGACCGTCGACCACATCAACTACGCGGACATCCCGACGCGGACGGCGGCCGAGATCAACGCCGGCTCCGGCCACGACCTCATCCTGTGGATCGTCCCGCCTTCCCAGTACGAGCAGAGCACCGTCGACATGAGCGACGTCGTCAAGAAGGTCGAGGACAAGTACGGGAAGCAGCTGGACTTCGCGCGGCTCACCAACTTCAACCCGCACACGAACCGCTACTTCGGGTTCACCTACAGCTTCGCCCCCGACCCGGGCGACTACCGCAAGAGCCTCTTCGAGAAGGTCGGCATGGCCGACGGCCCGACGTCGTGGGAGGACATGCTCAAGGCGGCCGCCCAGATCAAGACCCAGACCAAGGGCGCGGTCCGTGGTGGCATCGGGTTCTCGCCGGAGCCCGACTCCAACATGGCCGCGCGGGCCCTCATCTGGTCGTTTGGAGGCTCCGAGCAGGACGCCGACTCCAACGTCACCCTGAACTCGGACGCCGTGGTCGCCGCGGTGGACTACATGGCCCGCCTCTACAAGCAGGCCGAGACCGCCGAGGTCTTCAGCTGGAACGCCGCGTCCAACAACCAGGGCCTGGTCGCGGGCAGCCTCTCGTTCATCCTCAACTCGATCTCCGCCTACCGCACGGCGCAGGGCACCAAGCCCGACGTCGCCAAGGACATCTACTTCACCAAGCCGCTCGCCGGCCCGGGAGGCGCGAAGCCCCTGGCGAGCGAGCACGTGATCCAGACCTACATCATCCCCAAGTTCTCGAAGAACCAGGACACCGCCAAGGAGTTCCTGTTCTACCTGGCCGACCACGCCACCGACTACGTCTACCAGTCCAAGCTCTACGAGTTCCCGGTCAACCCGAACACCCCGGCCCAGGACAAGCTCTTCGCCCAGGGCGGCTGGCTCGACAGCGATCCCTACCAGTCGGACCCGCCGGACAAGCTCAAGGTCCTGAAGGACGCGACGAGCTGGAGCGTGAACGTCGGCTATCCCGGGCCCGCGAGCCCCGCGATCGGGGAGATCTTCGACAAGAACATCCTCCCGTCGATGATGGCCGCCGCCGCGCGCGGGCAGAAGTCGCCCAAGGACGCCGTCGCCGAGGCTGAGCAGCAGGTCAAGGCGATCTTCGCGACCTGGCGCCAGAAAGGTCTGGTCGGCGGGACCAAATAGGCTGAGCCCGGCGGGGGCCTGAGTTGGCCGAGGTCGAAGTCCGAGACATTCGGAAGTCGTTCGGCGGTCCGAGCGCGGCCGTCGACGGCATCAGCCTGACCTGCGGCGACGGCGAGTATCTCGTCCTGCTCGGCCCATCGGGCTGCGGCAAGACGACGCTGCTGCGAATGATCGCCGGCCTCGAGCATCCCACCGACGGCGACATCCTGATCGGCGGCCGCTCGGTGCGCGGCCTGCCGCCGCGGGCGCGAAAGATCGCCATGGTGTTCCAGAGCTACGCGCTGTATCCGCACAAGAAGGTCGAGCAGAACATCTCGTTCCCGCTCGAGGCCCAGGGCCTGTCGAGGGAGGAGCGCGCGGAGAAGGTCAGATGGGCGTCGGGCCTGCTGGGCATCGATCACCTCCTGCAGCGCAAGCCGCGCCAGCTCTCAGGCGGAGAGCGCCAGCGCGTGGCGCTCGCTCGCGCCCTCGTTCGCGAGCCGCAGGTGTTCCTCCTCGACGAGCCGCTTTCCAACCTCGACGCCAAGCTGCGCGCGTCGGCGCGCCTCGAGCTCAAGCAGTTCCAGCAGCGCCTGGGCGTCTCGACGATCTACGTCACGCACGACCAGGTCGAGGCGATGGGCCTCGGCGATCGCATCGCGGTCCTGAACTTCGGCCGGCTGCAGCAGGTCGGCACGCCGGAGGAGATCTATCACCATCCCGCGAACACGTTTGTCGCCACCTTCGTCGGCTCGCCGCCGATGAACCTGCTCGAGCGGGACGGCAAGATCATCGGCTTTCGGCCCGAGAACATCGAGCTCGAGAAGAACGCGGCGGCTCGCGACGACGCCAGCATCTTTCGCAGCCAGGTGCTGCGAGTCGAGAACCTGGGCGCGGACCGTTATGTGTACCTGCGCGTCAAGGACGAGAAAGGCGACACCAACGTGATCGCGAAGCTGCCCATCGACCACCCGCTGCGTGTCGCGGCCGACGACGACGCCGACATGGTGGTCCGCAAGCGGCACCTGCGGGCGTTCGACCGCAGCACGGGAGAGAAGACCGCGGCGTGAGCCAGCCCGCGGTGCGCAGGACGGTCATCGTCGACGAGACCGTCCGCGTCCACCACCTCCTGGACCGCGAAGAGGTGCTGGGGCCGCTGATGCTGTCGCCGCTGATGATCTACCTGGTCGCCCTGATCGGCCTGCCCCTGGTCCTGGTCTTCGTCTACGCGTTCAGTGACGCGACGACGGGCGCGGAGGGCTTCTCCTTCGTCGGCCTGCAGACTTTCCAGAAGACGCTCGACGATCCTGTGTTCCGCGTCGCGCTGCGCAACACGGTCGTCTTCACTGTCATCGCCCAGCTTGTGGTCATCGTGCTCGCGACGATCCTCGGCTTTGTGCTCTCGGCCGACTTTCGCGGCAGGTGGTTCGTCCGTTTTCTCGTCCTTTTGCCCTGGACGACCCCGATCGCGCTCAGCGCGCTGGCCTGGCTGTGGATGCTCGACTCGCTCTTCAGCCCGTTCAACTGGATCCTGGGCCAGTTCCACGTCGTCGACGTCGGGACGCCGGTGGCCTGGCTCGGCCAGGACAACCTCGCTGTGACGTCGGTGGTGGCCCTGAACGCCTGGCGCACGCTGCCCCTGGCCGCGGTCATCCTGATGGCCGGCCTGACGTCGATCCCACCCGAGCTGAACGAGCAGGCGGAGGTCGACGGGGCGGGCTTCTGGCGCCGGTTCTTCGACATCACTCTGCCTCTGCTGGCGCCGATCATGATGGTGGCGATTCTCTTCGGCATCGTCGCCACGTTCACCGACATGGCCGCCGTCTACATCCTGACCAGGGGCGGCCCCGGCGAGTCGACGCAGGTGCTGGGCAGCTGGTCATTCATCACAGGCATTCAGGGCGGCAGCCTGGCCCAGGGCGCCGCGATCGGCATCTTCATGTTCCCCGTGCTGCTCGGCGTGTGCATCCTGATGCTGCGCCGTGCGTCGCGGGTGGACGTAGTCTGATGGTCGCCCGCTCGCCCGCGGTGGCCATCTCGCGCTGGGCCGTGCTCGCGGTGTTCGCCGTCCTGTGCGCCTTCCCGTTCGGTTGGGCGACGTTCACCATGTTCAAAGCCGACGGCGACCTCTACACCGTCGGCCACATCCCGTTTCTCTACAACTCGCCGCCGACGTTCGACCACGTCAGGGTCCTGTTCAAGGACACGGCCTTCCTGACCTTCGTCCGCAACAGCTTCGAGATCGGGCTCATCGTCGTCGCCATCACGCTCGCGATCAGCGTGCCCGCCGCCTACGCGATCGCACGCCTGACCGGGCAGTGGGGCGGACGCCTGGCGATAACCGTGTTCATCTTCTACCTGGTCCCGCCGACCCTTCTGTTTCTGCCCCTCTCGCGCATCGTCGCCGACCTCGGCCTCCAGGACACGATCTGGTCGCTGGTCCTCGTCTATCCGACCTTGACCGCGCCCTTCTCGACGTGGCTGCTGGTCGGCTTCTTCCGCAGCATCCCTCGCGACATCGAGGAGCAGGCGATGGTCGACGGGTACAGCCGCGCCGGGGCGGTGGTGAGGACCGTTCTGCCGCTCGCCGTCCCCGGGTTGTTCACCGTGGTCATCTTCACGTTCGCCTTCACCATGAACGACTTCATCTACGCGGTCGCCTTCATCTCTTCGTCGGACAGCATGACGGTGAGCGCCGGCGTGCCGACCGAGCTCATCCGCGGCGACGTCTTCTTCTGGCAGTCCCTGATGGCCGCCGCTGTCCTGGTCGCGATCCCGGTGGCGCTGGCCTACAACTTCTTCCTGGATCGGTTCGTCCAGGGCCTGTCGCTGGGAGCGGTGAAGGGCTAGTACGTAGCGAGCAACCTCATACCGCCGAGAAAAGGTGAGGGGCCTCCGGGGAGGCCCCTCAGCGCTTAACCTCCGAGTTGCTAAACGAGGAGGTGGCGCTGGGGTGGATTATGCGACCTTGCTGCGTGGCCACACGACCT
>WNFU01001047.1_pt1 | contig 86059 bp, 82 predicted proteins | sample 5400121 | NCBI WGS metagenome assembly WNFU01 (sample SAMN13153360, study PRJNA577476) | soil metagenome | isolation source: 100 cm soil or saprolite under grassland replicate 1 | place: USA:California | collected 2016-06-15
CCGGAGGATCCGGATGTGGTGTACCTGGAGTCGCATGTGGGTGCGCTGTATTTGGAGGATCCGGCGGAGGTGGATGAGTATCGGCGGATCTTTGAGTTGATTCGTAAGGACGCGGTACCCATCGAAGACTTCCAGTAGCGCTGACGGGTCGTCGACGACCACGCCAGCCGGTACCCTCCTGTTTGAACCGTGCGGGCCAGTCCCGTACCCCGGCTACGACCGCGACGCAGCGAACGGGGGAGACCACCGGTGGACCACACCACCCAGAAGCGGGCCACCGCGGCCCGGATGTACGACTACTACCTCGGCGGCATCCACAACTTCCCGGCCGACCAGGAGGCCGCCAGGACCATCACCGCGCAGTTCCCCTGCGTGCCGAGGATGGCCCGGGCCAACCGGGCGTTCCTGTGCCGAGCGGTGCGCCATCTCGTCGGCGCCGGGGTCCGCCAGTTCCTCGACATCGGCTCGGGCATCCCGACCGCCGGCAACGTCCACGAGATCGCCCAGGAGGCGGCGCCCGATGCCCGGGTGGTCTACGTCGACCTCGACCCGGTCGCCGTCGCCGAGAGCCTGGACATCCTCGACGGCAACAAGCTGGCCACCGCCATCCGCGCGGACCTGCGCAGCCCGCAGGCGACCCTGGAGCACCCGAGCGTGCGCCGGCTGCTGGACTTCACCGAGCCGGTCGGTCTGCTGCTGGTCGCGGTGCTGCACTTCGTGCCCGAGGACGCGCAGGCCTATGACGTGGTCGCCCGGCTGCTGGACGCGCTCCCACCGGGCAGCCACCTGGTCGTCTCGCACGCCGCGGCGGAGACCTACCTGCCGATGATGGCGCAGTCGAAGATCACTGACGACGTCTACAAGCAACAGACGGCAACGCCGGGCAAGGTGCGGGAGCGCGCCGAGGTCGAGCGCTTCTTCACCGGCGTCGAGCTGCTCAGCCCCGGGGTGGTCTGGCTGCACGAGTGGCGGCCCGACCCGGATGAGCCCACGGAACCGATGGCCGACCCGCAGCACAGCGGCTCCTGGGCCGGCGTCGGCCGGAAGGGGTAGAACCGGCCGAGCCGGTGCCACGCCGGCCCGCGACTGGCGGGCCGGCGGGCGGAATACCGCACTTCGTGCGGGTCGGACAAAGTACTTCCCCGCTCGCGCCGTCGTCAGCCGGCGAGGAGCAGGTCGAAGTCGCCTTTCTTGGCGCCGTCGAGGAACGAGTCCCACTCCTGCGTGGTGAACCGGACCGTGCCGGCCTCGGGGCTCTTGCTGTTGCGGACCTCGATCAGCCCAGCATGCCGACGGGCCTGCACGCAGCTGCCGCCGTTGCCGGTCGACCTGCTGGACATGATCCAGCCGGTGTCGCTGTTCATCGGTGCTCCTCTACAGAGATGATCCGACCGTCACGCGCGTGCGCGCGCCGGTCGCAATACGTAACCGCCTCAGCCGCCGGCTCACCACAGGAGCACAGCTTGCTGCCCGGTGACCGGCCCACTGTCTCTCCCTCCACCCGTGTTCGTCTTTCAGCACGAAATTCTGGAGACTCAGCGTAACCGAAACCGGTCCCCATGCACGACGTCGGTTCGCCATTTGGTAGCTGTGAAATCTTGCACAGCCAGGGCTCCACTGCCATGATTACCGATGCGAGGATCGGGTACCACCTGCCGCCGCACCCGGACCAGGGATGGTCCGGTGCAGCTACGGAGGAAGGGCGTATGGAATTCCCCAGCCCTGCCGCCAGGATCGGTGTCGACCTGCGGGGGAGCACTTCGTCCACCGAGGCGGAGTTGGCCAGGCTGCGCGCGCAGGTGGCCTGGTTGCGGGCGGAGCGTGCCGCCCTGTGGTGGGCGGTCGGCCACGACGACCTGACCGGGCTGGCCAACCGACGGCTCTTCGCCACCCTCGCCCCGTCCCTGCTGCAGATCGGCCGGCCCACCGCGGTGATCGTGCTGGACCTCAACGGCTTCAAGCCGGTCAACGACACGCTGGGCCACGAGGCCGGCGACCTCGTGCTGCGCATCGTCGGCAACCGGCTCGCGTCGTGCGCCGGCACCGACGTGGTCGCGCGGCTCGGCGGTGACGAGTTCAGCTGCGTGCTCACCAGCCCGCACCGCGCCGCCCCGGACAACTGGTGGCGGCCGTCGGTGACCGCGCTGTCCGCCGCGATCGCCGAACCGATGCTGGTGGACGGCCACCTCGTGCACGTGACCGCCTCGATCGGCGTGGCGCCGGCTTGCGGCGGCGTACTCCTCGACGAGCTGCTGCGCCGTGCCGACCTCGCGATGTACCACGCGAAGGCGACCGGCGACCGGTACGCGGCCTGGGAATGGGGCGGGCCGACCTGGGCCGCCCCGCGGGCCGGCGGGCACCGTGCCGATGCGCCGGACGGCGAAGGGCCCGGCGGTCCGGTGCCCGTCGCCGGTACCGCACCGAAACGGGCCACGACACCATGGCAGTCACCGCCGTCCCGCGCGTCGCGGACGGTGGAGATCGTGCTCGTCCAGGTAGGCAGGGACCGGGCCCTGGACGCCGCGACGGCGGTACCGACGTGCGAGCCGGCCCAGCGCGATCCGGCCGACGTCGCGCCCGCCGACACGTACCGACCCCACGACCCGGTCTGGGTCTACCGCCAGCAGGCGTGGCGGCCGGGCGTGGTGGAGAGCGCGTCGAGCCGGGCGGTGACGGCCACCTACCGGTACGCCGGGGGCGCCGGTACCGTCGTCGACACCATGGCCGCCGAGTACGTCGTGGCCCGCGCCGCGGCCGACCCGCAGCTCGATCGGCGACACCTGTTGTGGCACCGGCCGGCGGCGCTGCGCGGGTAGCTCAGGATCCCTTGCGCGCCAACAGGTAGGCCCGCGGAAGCAGCCCCGCTCCGGCTGGGTCGCGCAGCACCCGGGCGTGCACCACCAGCCCGGCCCGGTCCAGTGCTCCGGTCAGCGGGGCGGACGGTGTGCGGGCTAGACTCCCAGGCTTTGATGTCGATCTCTTGGCATACGGGGGCCACACGATGGAGTACTTCCGCCGGCTCAAGCTCGCCGCCGAGGTGCCGGACACCGTCCCGATCGACCCGGCGGTCGGCGATCCCGAGGCGGCCCGGCTGCTGACCGCCTTGCAGGCGGGGGACTGGCCGGCCGCCGAGCGCGTGCTCGCCGCCGTGGATCCCGAAGACCTGTCGTTCTACACCGCGGTCGGCAGCGACGTCCAGGGCATCGAGACGTGGCTGCCCGATGCCGTCCGCAGCGCGGAGCGCAACGACCTGGCACTGCTCATGTACGGCGCCCGCGCCATCGGCTGGGCGTGGGACGCGCGCGGCGCGGCCCGCGCCCGGTTCGTCACCCCCGAGCGGTTCGAGCTGTTCTTCTCCCGTCTCCGGCTGGCCGAGGACTGCCTGCAGGAGGTGGTACGCCGGCAGCCGGACAACGTGGCGGCCTGGTACCACCTCATCATCACCGCCCGTGGCCTGCAGCTCGGCATCGACGAGGCATGGCGCCGGTTCGAGCGGGTGGTGACCCGGTACCCCCACCACCCCGGCGCCCACGGCCAACTGCTGCAACAGCTCTGTCCCAAGTGGAGCGGCAGCTTCGAGGCGATGCACGACTTCGCGCGCCAGGCGGTGGAGAGCGCGCCACCCGGTACCCGGCTCGGCTACCTGATCGCCGACGCGCACCTGGAACACTGGCTGGAGCTCAAGGACGGCGAGGACAAGCGCTACATCACCAGCCGCGCGGTGCGCGACTCCCTGCACGCCGCGGCGAACCACTCCATCCGCCACCCGGACTATCCGCACCGGCCGGGCTGGCTGATCGCGTACAACACCTTCACGGCCGCCTTCTCGATCGCCGGTGAGATGCCGGCGGCGGTGGAGCTGTTCCGCTTCCTCGACGGCCGGGCCACCCAGTCACCTTGGGAGTACCTCAAGGGTGGCGCGGGGCCGGCGTTCTGTTCGTGGTGGACGGTCGCCCTACGATCGGCCGGATAGCCGGTGCGCCGCTTCGGCGACCTCGACCTGGCCGAGGACGTCGCCTCCGAGGCGATCGAGGTGGCGCTGGTGCGCTGGCCGGTCGACGGCGTCCCGCCCCGGCCCGGAGCCTGGCTGATGACGACGGCGCGGCGCCGGGCGATCGACCGGCTGCGACGCGACCAGGCCTACGCCGCCCGGCGCGCCCTGCTGCAGGTGTGGCCGTACCATCGGGCGAGGTCGGTCCGGGCGGCTGAGACATCACCGAATGCCCGGGCGACCGGTGGCGGCCGTGGCCTATCCGGGCGATCATCAATGCGCCCCACCTACCGCGGAGGCCCTATGCCCGAAGCGTCTCGGCCAGCCCTGGTCCTAGGCCCCGTGCTCCGCCGCGTCGACGGGCGGCAGGCCACGGTGTGGGTGCAGACGGCGCGGCCGGGCACGGTCGAGGTGCGGGCCGGCGAGGCGGCCGGAGCGGCCCGCACGTTCACCGCGCATCAGCGGCACTACGCGCTCGTGGTCGTGGACGGGCTGCCGGCCGGCGCCACCATCGAGTACCAGGTACTGGTGGACGGGCGGCACGCCTGGCCGCCACCCGGGTACCACTTCCCACCCCCGGCGATCCACACCCGGGCCGGGGGCCAGCCGACCCGGCTGGTGTACGGCTCATGCCGGAAGGCCAGCCACTACGCCGCCGACCGGTACCCGCCGGACGCGCTCGACGCGTACGCGGTCCGCCTGGCTGGCGCGGTGCGGGCCGGTACCGCCGCCTCGACCTGGCCGGACACCCTCGTGCTGCTGGGTGACCAGGTCTACGCGGACGAAACGTCCCCGCGGATCCGGGGCTGGCTGCGCCGGCGGCGTTGGCGACGCCGGCGGGACGCCCCGACCACCCAGGTGGTCAGCTTTGGTGAGTACGTCCAGCTCTACCTGGAGTCATGGACCGACCCGCAGATCCGCTGGCTGATGTCCACCGTGCCCAGCGTCATGATTTTCGACGACCACGAAATCATCGACGACTGGAACACCTCCCAGTCGTGGCGGGCCGATCGCGGCCGGCAGTCCTGGTGGGCCCAGCGGATCGCCGCCGGGCTCTCCTCCTACTGGGTCTACCAGCACCTCGGCAACCTCGCCCCGGACGAGCTCGCCAAAGACCCGGTCTACCGCGAGGTGTGCGCCGCCGCCGACGCGACCGCGGCGCTGGCCGACTTCGGCGCCCGGGCCGACGCCGACCGCGACCGGTACCGGTGGAGCTACGCGCTCGACATCGGCCGTACCCGGCTGGTGATGCTGGACAACCGCGCCGGCCGCGAGCTGCGGCCGGGGCAGCGGCTGATGCTGCCCGACGGCCAGTGGCGATTCCTGGCCGAGGCGGTCCGCGGCGACCACGACCACCTGGTCATCGGCTCATCGTTGCCGTGGCTGCTGGCACCCGCGTTCCACCACGTGGAGGCGATGAACGAGCGGCTGTGCGAGTCACCGCGCGGGTGGATCGCCGCACCCGGCGAGTGGCTGCGCCAGCAGCTCGACCTGGAGCACTGGGCGGCGTTCGGCCACTCGTTCGACGCGCTTGGCGCGCTGGTGACCCAACTCGGCACCGGCCCGGACGCGCCCGCCACGATCAGCGTGCTCTCCGGTGACGTCCACCACTCGTACGTGTCCCGGGCTCACCTCGGCGCGCACGTGGCCAGTGCGGTGCACCAACTCACCTGCTCGCCCGTGCACAACGACATGCCCCGCCTGTTGCGCGTGGCGACCCGGCTGGGTTGGAGCCGCGCCGCCGCCACGGCGGCCCGGGGCCTGGCCGCGCTCGCCGACAGTCCAGCGCCCGCGATCCGCTGGGAACTGACCGCCGGCCCGTACTTCGGCAACGCGGTCAGCACCCTCGTGCACGACCGCCGCACGGCGCACGTGACGATCGAGCGCAGCGACAAACAGAGCCAACTCCAACCCCTGACCACGGTCCAGCTACGCACCTGAGTGCGGCGCCCGTCGCCGACCGTGAACAGGGACACATTCGCAGGTGGCGGCGTTGATTCATCGCGCACATCCCAATTCGCGGCTAGTCCGATCCCAAATAGTAGAACGAGGCTTGTCCTGGCTCACGGTGCGTCACTAGCGTCGGGTCCGCTCGGGCTGTTGTCAGGTCGCGACCGCGTGACCGCAGCCGGGCCCGCCGGGTCGTCGCACGGGGCGAATCGGGGAACCAGGTTCTTGGGGTGAATCCGCGACACGCCTGGCGTACGCGGTAGGGCGTCTTCTTCCCGCCCGAACCCGTCAGCTAACCCGGTAGGCGGTGCAGGAAGAAGGAGTGGCGCGACGTTGGCGGTCGCCCGGACGCAATCGGTCGGTAGGCTCATCCGTCTGGTCACGTTCTGTAGCGCCATCTTGGCGGCGGTTGTCCTGGTCCCGGCCTTGCCGGCCCGGGCGGCACCATCGCCCGGTGACATCGAGAACCAGATCAACGCGGCGTGGGAGAAGCTCGAACCGGTCATCGAGCAGTACAACAAGGTGCACGCGCAGCTCCGGGAGACGCAGGGGAAGATCGACGTTCTGCAGAAGCAGATCGACCCGCTGCAGATGCAGGTGGACCTTTCGATGGCCCGGGTCGGGGCGATGTCGGCGGACCTCTACAAGCTCGGGCCCGGTTCCCGTGCCCTGGCGTTGGTCAACTCGGGGAGTCCGGACACCTTCGCCGACCAGATGACCATGCTGAACATCATGGCGCACGAGCAGAGCCAGCAGGTCGCCGGCGTGACCGCGCTGCTGGACACCTACGCGGTGCAGAAGAAGCCGCTGGACGACCTCAAAGCGCAGTTGTCCGCGCAGGATGCCGATCTCGCGGGTAAGAAGAAGACCATCGAGACCCAGCTCGACGAGTTGCAGAAGCTGCGCCTGGCGGCGTACGGGTCGGGCGGTCAGGCGCTGGGCAACCTGCGTCCGGTCGCGTGCCCCATGGAGTACTACGGCGACAAGGGCAGCCAGGCGGCGAAGAAGGCGTGCTCGCTGATCGGCAAGCCCTACATCTGGGGCGCCGCCGGACCCTCCGGCTACGACTGCTCAGGCCTGAGCATGGCGGCCTGGGGCAGCGTCGGGGTCACGCTCGGCCATTACACCGGCTGGCAGTGGAACGAGGGCAGACCGGTGTCGCGGGCCAACCTGCGTCCCGGCGACCTGGTGTTCTACTACCGCGATCTGCACCACATGGGCATCTACGTCGGCGGTGGGTGGATGGTCCATGCGCCACACACCGGTGACTTTGTCCGGATGGCACCGATCGACCGGGGCATGCCGATCGCTGGATTCCGGCGCCCCGCCTGACGGCCGCTGGTGACGTCGCGGGAACCACGCGAAGCGCAGCGACGTCCAACGACCATGAGGTGGATCGGTCAGGGCCTACTGCTCGCCGTCGTCGTCACAGTCGTCGGGCTCTCCGTCCCCACGCCGGCCTCCGCCTCCTGTGTGTCCACGCCGGTGGCCTCGCCGCACCGGTTCATCGGCACCGTGACGCAGGTCGACAACCGCGGCCGGACCGCCGTGGTCCGGACCGCCGACGGGCGTACGGTCACCGTGCGGGGCAGTGACGCGGAAGGGGCGGCGGCGACCACCGTGGATCGGGTTTACGCGGTCGGGACGCGGTACGAGTTCCACCCGATCAACGACTCAAGTCCCTATCAGGACAACGCCTGCACCGCGACGCACCCGATCGGTCCGGCCCGCACCGACGCGAGCGCGGTCGGCGGGAGAGCCGATGGGGATCGTGCTACGCAACCGGCGCGCGATCGGGTTGACTGGCCGTGGTGGGCGGGTGGCGCGGCCGTCCTCGCCGCGGCAGCGACGGGTTCGGTCATCGTGTTCAGGCGCCGCGGCAACAGGTTCGGGTTCGGCACCAGGCCCGGTGCCTGAAGCATCGGCGTGCCGGTTCAGCTCTGGCAGCCGAGCGGGGTCATCATCCGGGCGTCCCGGCCCCACCGGTGGCGTCAGAGCCGGTCGAGGAGCTTCTGCAGGGTGTCGACTTCGGCCTGCTGCGTCTTGACGATCTGCGCCGCCAGGGCCTTGGCGTCAGCGTTGGCCCCGTTGTTCTGCTCGTCCCGAGCCATCTGGATGGCGCCGTTGTGGTGAGCGATCATCGCCCGGGCGAACATCCGGTCGAAGTCGACCCCGGTCGCCGCCCGCAGCTTCGCCATGTCCTGATCGGACACCATGCCCGGCATCACGCCGGACATGTCCATGCCCGGCATGGAGCTGCCGCTGGGTGCCACGGTGGGCTGGCCCCACCCGGTCAGCCAGCCGGTCATCTTGGTGATCTCCGGGTCCTGCGCCGCTTTGATCTGTGCGGCGAGGGCATTGAGCGCAGGGTCGCTCGCGCGGGTGGTGGCGAGGTCGGCCATCACCACCGCCTTCAGCCACGGGTCGCTACGCCGAACCGGCCGTGAACCGGTCCGCGGTGGGATGTTCGAACATCGCCCGATAGCTGGGGCGGCGCATCGCCAGGGAGCGGCCCGGACAGACCCCGTGCCTCGCGTCCTACGGCCGTCCCGGCCATGCTGACCGCCGGCCGGCGGGGTGGATGGTGCGGGCGCCGGCGTGGTGTCGGGCAGCCGCAGGCGCCGGAGCGCCAGGGCGTTGACGGCGACGATGAGGCTCGATCCGGACATGGACAGAGCGGCGATCTCCGGGCGGAGGACCAGGCCGAAGGCGGGCTCGAACACACCGGCGGCGATGGGCAGCGCGAGGGCGTTGTAACCGATCGCCCAGCCCAGGTTCTGGCGCATCTTGCGCAGGGTGCCGCGGCCGATGCGTAGGGCGGCGGGTACGTCCAGCGGGTCGGAGCGCATGAGCACGACGTCGGCGGTTTCGATGGCGACGTCGGTACCGGCGCCGATGGCGATGCCGAGGTCGGCCTGGGCCAGGGCGGGGGCGTCGTTGACGCCGTCGCCAACCATGGCCACCCGCCGGCCGGTGGCCTGTAGCTCGGAGATCCTGTCGGCCTTGTCGCCCGGGAGCACCTCGGCGATGACGGTGTCGATGCCGAGCTGTTCGGCGATGCGCTGGGCGGTGGCCTGGTTGTCACCGGTGAGCATGACGACCTCTACGCCGAGGTCGTGCAGGGCGGCCACCGCCGCGGCGGAGGTGGGCCGGGCGGCGTCGGCGATGGCGATCAGGCCGGCCGGTTTGCCGTCGATGGCGGCCAGGACCACGGTACGTCCGCCGGCGGCGATCCGTTCGCGGGCGGCGCCGAGCGGGCCGAGGTCGATGCCCTCGCGGTGGAGGAGTCGGCGGTTGCCGACGACCACGCGCCGGCTGTCGACCTCGGCGACCGCGCCGTGCCCGGGGACGTTGTCGAACCGGTCGGCCCGCCGGTGGGGCAGGCCCGCCTGGTCGGCATGACGCACGATCGCCTCGGCCAGAGGATGTTCGGATTCGCGTTCCACGGCGGCGACCGCACGGAGCAGGTCGTCGCGGTCCACCCCGTCGGCGGCGACGACATCGGTAACCTCGGGTTCGCCTCTGGTCAGGGTGCCGGTCTTGTCCATGACGACGACCTGGACGCGGGCCGAGGTCTCCAATGCGATCGCGTTCTTGAACAGCACCCCACGCCCGGCGCCCAGGCCGGTACCCACCATGATGGCGGTAGGGGTGGCCAGCCCGAGCGCGTCGGGGCAGGTGATGACCACGACCGTGATGGCGAACAGGATGGCCACGCTGAGCGCGCTGCCGGCCAGCAGCCAGGCCACCAGGGTCAGGCCGCCGCCGACCAGGGCGACGAGCACCAGCCAGAACGCCGCCCGGTCGGCCAGGCGCTGCCCGGGTGCTTTGGAGTTCTGGGCCTGCTGGACCAGCTTGACGATCTGCGCCAGTGCCGTGTCGGCGCCGACCTTGGTGGTACGCACCCGCAGGGTGCCGTTGCGGTTGATGGTCGCGCCGATCACCGTCGAGCCGGGTTCTTTGTGCACCGGCAGGCTCTCCCCGGTGACCATGGACTCGTCGACCTCGCTGTCGCCGTCCTCCACCACGCCGTCCACGGCCACCTTCGCCCCCGGCCGGACCAGCAGCAGGTCGCCGACGGCGACCTCGGCGGTGGGTACCTCGACCGGCCGCCCGTCCCGGATCACCACCGCGGTCGGCGGGGCCAGGTCGAGCAGCGTACGGATGGCCTCGTTGGCACCGCCCCGGGCGCGCATCTCGAACCAGTGCCCGAGCAGCACGAACGCTGCCAGAACCGTGGCCGCCTCGTAGAACACCTCCCCGCCGCCGGACAGCGTCACCACCAGGGAGTACACCCAGCCGGCGCCGACCGCGACGGCGACCAGCACCATCATGTCCAGGGTGCGGGCGCGCAGCGCCCGTACAGCGCCGTCGAAGAAGATCCAGCAGGAGTAGAGGATCACCGGCAGGCTCAGCAGCAACGCCCACACGTCCTGCCGCAGGCCGAACGGCACCGGCACCCGCAGCCGGAACACCTCCGTACCGATCGGCGACCAGATGAGGATCGGGACGGAGAACAGCGCCGCCACCAGGAACCGGTTGCGCATGTCCGCGGCCATCGCGGCCATCGACGTCCCGCCGTGCCCGCCGTGGCCCATCATCTCGTGCGGCGAGACCAACTCCTCAGCCTCGGCTGAGCCAGCGTGCCCTGGATGCTCGTGCCCCACGCGTTCCTGTACCGGGTGTGTGGATACTGCCTGGTACGCGGGTCCGGGCGGGTCGGGGGCGAGCATCGGGTCACACAGGTGGGCGGGAACCACCTGCCCGGCGCAGTGGAAGCCGCACTCGGTCACCCACCGGCGCAGCTCGCTGAGCGACGTGACGCGGGGGTCGAACACCACCGTCGCGCTCTGGGCGACCGGGTTGACCTCCACATCGCGTACCCCCGGGCGGCGGCGCAGCACCGCCGCCACCACGTTCTGCTGGGATGCCCGCAGCAGCCCACGCACATCGAGCACGACCGTCGCGGCGTCCTTGCCGTCGGAGTGGTGCATCGCGGGAGGACTGGTCACGGCGATCGCTCCTTCATCACGGTTCACGGCCCGGTAGACAGGACCAGGTACGGATGACGCTACCGTCCGTCGCGCTTGCCGCGTCTCCTACCCGGATTGGTATTCAACCTTGGGAGGCAGAGCGCGCGACGTCCCGCTAAGACTCTCATCACCGAAGTCCGCCGCACGCTCTCGCGGTTCGACGCCGCTCTTCTGGTGCGGGAGGGCGACGACCAGGGGGCGTTTGCCGGCGGCGCCGGCGGGGATGGTGTCCACGACCCTGACGCGCACGGTGGGTGGGTGCGCGCCGGCGGCGGTGAGCGCGGTCTGTACGGCGGTTTCGGCCGCGGTGGGGTCGAAGCCGGGCCGGGGGCGGGCCACCAGCACGGCCAGCCCGTCTTCCTGCTGGCGTACCTGCCAGCCGGCGGCGTCGAGCAGGTCGAGGACCTGGTGGAAGACGACCGGGTGCAGCCGGACCGTACCGCCGTTCGCGGTGGGCAGGCCAGCACGTCGTCGGTGCGTCCCTCGATCGAGTCGAGCAGGGCGAACGGCAGACCGCAGGGGCGCGGGTCGACGGCCAACCCGACCCGGTCGGTCATCTCGTACCGACCTCCGGGATCACCAGATCTTCGAACAGGTGCATGCCGTGGTGCTGATGGCATTCGGCGGCGATCCCGCCGGTCTCGGTGGCGGCGTAGACGTTGAACGGCGGCACGTGCCAAGCCTGGCTGGCCAGGGCGCGGGCTTCCGCGGTGAGCACCTCGGAGGAGGGGTTGACCCCGCGGAGGGTGATGCGTAGGCGGCCGGCGAGCTGTTCCTCGGCCAGTGCCCGGATCATCGACGCGTACGCCACCAGCACGTCCGGCCGGATCTGGTTGAGGCGGGTGACGAGGTCGGGTAGCGGGGCGGCCGCGTCCAGCCGCTGGCTGGCGATGAACGGGCTGCGGACGGTGGCGGCGACCCGGGCGGACTGGTGCCACGCGGTGGTGGAGCTGACCACCGCCATGTGATGCGACCCCGCCGTATCCGATCTACTCCCGCTGAGTCGTCGCTATTTCCCGCCGTGCGGATCCTGGCCAATCAAGTGATAAACATCGATACTACTAACGGTGATAGAAATCGATGTTCAACGATCGAGGGCGACTCGACTGAGCGGCAGACGAGCCGTCTTGAGGAAGGAGCGCCGCATGAAACGAACAGTCCAGTGCGCCCTCGCCGCCGCCGTCGTGGTCGGCGGGCTCGCGGTCGCCACCCCCGCCTCGGCGGCCGTCGCCCACAGCCGGAACATGCACCCGATGGGCTCCTCGGCGCGGGCCAACACCACGAACTCCGACCTCGCGTTCTGGGGCAGGCTCGCCGTACACGGCAACTTCGACGGCTTCCGTCTCATCGACATCACGCAGTCGGACAACCCCGTACAACTGCTCGACTACCGCGGCTGCGCCGGCGGCCAGGGCGACGTATTGATCTGGGAGAATCTACTGGTCAGGTCCTGGAACTCGCCCGCGCCGGCCGGTGCCACCTGCGGCGGCCAGCCGGTCGCCGCCGGCTTCGAGGGTCTGCACGTCTTCGACATCACCAACCGCACCAGCCCACGGCTGGTCGCCTCGGTGAGCATGACCGCGGCCACCCTGCCCACCCGGGGATGCGGTTCGCACACCGCGACGCTGGTGCCTGACCTCGCCAACGGCGCCCTGTACGTCTACAACAGCGCTTCCAGCACCGCGTGCCCGGGCATCGACATCGTGCGGATTCCGCTGGCCAACCCGGCGGGCGCCGCGTTCCTGCGTCGCGTGGCGACCGGCCGCGCATGCCATGACACCGGGGTGGTCCTCGGTACCGCGATGCTGGCCGCGTGTGCGGGCGGTAACGGGTTCACCGTATTGAGCCTCGGTGGCGCCGCCGGCGGCACCATCGCCAACCCGGTGGTCCTGTACAGCGTCGCCGTCCCCGGGGTCACGATCGGCCACTCGGCCGCGTTCACCTGGGACGGCAGGGTTCTGGTCTTCGGGCACGAACCCGGCGGTGGCGCCCAGGCACGCTGCCAGCGGACCAGCAGCGTCACCGACCGCAGCCTGTTCTTCTTCAACGCCCGGACCGGCGCCGCGCTCGGCACTCTCGTGCACCCGCGGCCGCAGACCGCGACCGAGAACTGCACCTGGCACAACTACAACGTCGTCCCGCTGCGTGGTCGCTACGTGCTCGTCGCCGGCAACTACCAGTCCGGGGTCAGCGTCGTGGAGTTCACCAATCCGGCCCAGGCCCGGGAAGTCGGCTTCGCCGATCCCGATCCGCTCGATCCCAACCGGCTCGTGCTCGGCGGCGACTGGTCGGCGTACTGGTACAACGGCTTCATCTACGAATCGGACATCACCCGGGGCATGATGCTCTGGAATCTCAGCTCCCGGACGGTGGCAGGCGCGCTCAGGCTGGATCACCTCAACCCGCAGACCGTCGAGTCCACTCTGACCTAGGCAGGCCGGCGCGGGCTCAGCCATGCGGCGAGGGCGGCCGAGCGCCGCCCTCGCCGTAACCGTGGCCGTCCTCCCCCGTTCGCCGGTGTCAGCGGTGGTCGGGTCGTGGGGCGCGGCCACGCTGGAGGAGATCACCGAAACTGACCGACCGCTACGCATCGCCAACCAGGCCCGCCTGCGTGAACTGCTGCGGGTTGGCTGCGCCCGGCGGGGGGTACCCGACGGGTATGACCGAACCCGATTTCCAGCTCACCGCCGACGACCCGATGATGGACCAGATCGAGGCGGCCACCGCGGCATCCCGTGAGCGCGTCAGCGAGGAACGACCGGTAGCTTCGTCCGACCCGCTCGAGCCGGGCGAGCCGGAGTCCGCGCGGTTCGAACCGGACGCCTCGCAGTAGTAGAAACAGGGCATGGAATCACCGCCCGGACCCAGCATGTACGACGCCTTCGCGCAGGAGTACCTCACGCACGCCAGCGAGGGCCCGTACAACGCCTATTACGACCGGCCGGCGGTGCTGTCCGTGCTGGGCGGCGTGGACGGGCTCGCGGTGCTGGATCTGGGCTGCGGGCCGGGGCTCTACGCCGAGGAACTGGTGGCCCGGGGTGCCCGCCGGGTGGTCGGCGTCGACGCCAGCGCGGAGATGGTGCGCCTGGCCCGGCAGCGGGTACCCGGCCCGGTCGACTTCCGCCGGCATGACCTACAGACGCCGATGTCCTGGGCCGAGGACGGGGAGTTCGACGCCGCGCTGATGCCTCTGGTGCTGCACCACCTCGACGACCGGGTCGCCGCGCTGCGCGAGGTCGCGCGGGTGCTCCGGCCCGGCGGGCGGCTCGTCGTGTCCACCCACCATCCCACCGGCGACTGGCTCCGCCTCGGTGGAAGCTACTTCATCGTGGAGAAGGTGCGGGAGTTCTGGCGCGGGGGCTGGGACGTCACGTACTTGCGCCAGCCGCTCGACGCGACCTGCGACGAGTTCCGGGCCGGCGGGTTCCTGATCGAACGCATCCACGAACCACGGCCGTCGGCGCGGATGCGGGAGCGCTACCGCGACGAGGCCGAACGGTTGTCGGTCTCCCCCGGCTTCATCGTGTTCTCCCTGGTGACGGCGTCGGATGGGGCCCGGTGAGTGCCGGGTGGGCTCGTCAGGATGCGGCGGGCAGATACTTGAGCTCGACGAGACGGGCGACGTAGGTCGTCTCGCCGATGTGGTCATGACCCGCCCCGACCGCGCGGGGCCGCACGGGTCCCGCGCGGGCCGGGGAGCGGTCCGTCCCGCACCGCCAAGGCTCAGATGTGGCCGGCGGTCCAGCAGGCCGGGCCGTTGTGGCAGTTCGCCAACCGGGCGAGAGCGGCGTGCAGTTGGCCCAACCTGGCCGGGCTGAGCGTGCCGACGGTGTTGTGGAGTTCCAGGGGGTCACGGGTCAGGTCGTAGTATTCGCGCGACCCGTCGACGTACTCGACGTAGGTGTACCCGTCCGTACGCAACGCTTCGTAGCTCGGCGGGTTGCCGCTACCCGGCGCGGGTAGGTCGGGGTCGTCGGCCCGGGTGTCGGGGCCGTGGTGCTCCACCAGGTTGGCGGTCCGCCAGTTGGCGCCCGACCCGCCGTGTAGCAGGGGCAGCAGGCTGTGCCCGTCCACGGTGTTCGGTATCGGCGCCCCGCCGATCTGCTGGAAGGTCGGTGCCAGGTCGATGTTGGCCACGGCCGCGTTGCTCACCTTCCCGGCTGGTACGCCCGGTCCGACCACGACCAGCGGTACCCGGATGTCGGTGTCGAAGGCGGTCATCTTCCCCGGGTTCAGCCGGTACTCGCCCATGTGGTAGCCGTTGTCGGAGCTGAAGGCGAAGTACGTGTTGTCGGCCACGCCCGCGGCCGCCAGCGCAGAGCGGAGCGTCGCGATGAGGTCGTCGACCGCCTGTACCGCCTGCGCCCGCTTGCGGAAGGCGACGTCGATGGCGTGCTTCTCGGCCGCCGTCAGCGGCGCCCGGCTCGCCAGCCAGGGTGGCGCGTCGGTGGGTAGCGTGTCGAAGGCCGGTCCGCGCGGCGCGGTCAGGCCGGGGAAGTCGTTCGCGTCCCGGGGTGCCGGAGTGTACGGCGCGTGCGGCGCGAACGTGGCGACCTCGAGCATGAACGGGGTCTGCGCCCGGGCGGAGCGGTTGATGAACGCCGCGCCCTTGCGCGCGAGCACGTCGGTAAGGTAGTCGCTTGGTTTGCTGCCGTAGTGCACGACAGCGTGGTTCGAGTTGAGGTCGTAATTGAATTCCGGGTACCCGTTGCCGCCCACGTCCCATTCGTTCCAACCCGGCGGGACGTACGGCTCGGTGCCACCCTGGCGGTCGGCCGGCAGATAACCGTTGAGGTACTTGCCCATCATCGCGGTGCGGTACCCCTTGGCCTGCAAGGCCGTGGCGAACGTGTTCGCCTCCTCGCCGTGGCTGTGGAAGTAGTCGAAGCCGCCGTCGGGGCCGCTGTTGGTGAACACGCCCGTATCGTGCGGGAAGCGGCCGGTGAGGATGGACGACCGGGACGGGCAGCACAGCGAGTCGGTGACCACGTAGTCGTCGAAGGACATGCCCTGGGATTGCAGCGTCCGTACCTGTGGCAGGTACTGGATGAGGTTCCAGGACAGGTCGTCGGTGAGCACGAGCACGATGTTCGGCGCGGCGGTATCGGCCTGACCGGTCACGGCCAGACTCGGTTGCGCGCCGGCGAGCCCGGCCACAAGGGCGGCGACCGTCCCGGCCGAGAACAAGGTGAAGCGGCGAGAACGTCTCATGTGGACAAGGTCGTCCATGAGCGCCGGGGATCGGGTTCGAGCAACGTTCGAGTTCCGTCAATATATACGGACGCCGTTGCTTGTGTCGCGCGGCTGGCGCGGTGGGGTGACAGCTTGACATCCCCGGGTGTGAGAGACGAACTTGCTATCGCCGGGACGGTCAGTGACGTCGAGGAGGTGACGCGTGTCGACGACGGCTGCCGGGGCCTCCGGCCTTGTCAGAGGCCTGCAGGAACGCGCGGCCCAGGCCTTTCCCGCGGTCTGCCTCAGCCACCTCGACGGGTGGTGGTTGCGCCATGCACACGGCGGCGCCTGGTGGGCGAGTTCGGTGCTGCCCCACGGCGATGCCGTGCCGGGAGAACTGCCGGGCAGGATCCGATCCGTTGAAGAGTTCTACGCCCGTCACGGTACGCGTGCCCGGTTCCAGATCAGCCCGGGCGCGTGCCCGGCCGGCCTCGACGAGGCGCTGGCCGACCGCGGTTACCGCGTCGATTCCCCGATGTCGCTGCAATGGGCTCCGACCGCAGGCGTCCTCGACCGGCTACCAACCGGGCACCTGCGGATCCATGTCGACGACCAGCCGACGGACGCCTGGTTCCAGACGTGGCTGGCGGTGCACGGCACCGGCGGCGACCCCGGCCCGGAACGGGACATGCTCCGCCGGGTGGATCGACCCAGCGCCTACGCCTCGACGTTGACCGGGGCCGACGTCATCGCGGTCGGCCGTGCGGTCAGCGAAACCGGCTGGGCCGGCGTGTTCGGTATGGCCACGCTCCCGCACGCCCGCGGCACCGGCGCCGCCACGCACGTGCTCGCCGCCCTGGCCCGCTGGGCCGCCGACCACGGCGCCGCGCACATGTACCTCCAGGTCGAGTGCGACAACGGCGTGGCGCGGCGGTTGTACCAGCGCGCCGGGTTCACCGAGCTGTGCCGGTACCACTACCGCACGAGCCCCACGTCAGCCGTTCTTGACGAGGGTTCCGGGCTGCGTCGCCCGGATCGTGACCTTGTGCTGCCGGAGGCCAAGCTGGCGGACGCTACGCCAGCGGTGTCGTCGAGGTTGTGTTCGAAGACGGTGGGTTCGGTGGGTGCGCCGGTAGTGAACCGGATGTAGATGTCGTCGCGCGGCCCGCGGTTCGGGTCGTACACCCGGATGGTCACGGTGCCGTTGTCTGTGTCGTATCCGACGGCCAGCACCTGGTGGTTGTGGCCGAGGTCGCGAGGCTTGGGCGAGGCGATCGTGACCACCCCGAGGGGCACCGGAATGCCGTGATCCAGATCGGCGGCGATCTGCGGCCACTGCACGGCCACCGTGCGCCAGGCCAGGCCGCGTTCGATGACGACACGTCGGCCGAACGCGTCGAAGCTACGGTCGCCGTCGGGCAGGTTCATCCACTGGTAGTACTGCACGACGCCGCCCGGCAGATGCCAGGAGTCGACCAGCCGCCGCACCAGGAAGCCGAACAAGGCCTCGCCCTGCCCCGGCCGGCCGGTCGGCGGGGACACACCCGCGTGCCAGTAGTCGAGGACGGCGAAGACCATGCCACCGCACAGGCCGGCGCCGGCGTCGCCGATGTTGACTTTGCCGAACGGGGTCGGGAGGACCACCGCCGGCTGCGAGGGCCAGGCGTTGGTGAACGCGAAGCCACACTCCGAGGGCAGGATCCGGGCGGAGTCCGGCATGGTGATCCTCCTCGCCGGGACGCGCCTGCCAGTCGGCGGGCCACGCAGCGTGCCTGCATTCTCATCGGCCGTGCGATGTGACGCAATCAGTTCTTGAACACCTGGACGCCGGCCACCGGCACCTGGCGCGGCGGGCCACGAACCGGTCGGCGGGGCTGGTCGAGCAGAGCCCGACGGCGGTCGGGGGATCCGTCGCGGTCGACCCGCAGGCACATGCTCGGTACCTTGCGGGGGACCGGTTTCGACCCGGCCGGCCTGGTCCTGGAGGTGACCGAGAGCGCGCTGGTCGAGGAAGCCGCCATCCCCCGGCTGGCCGCGCTCAGCCGCCACGGCGTGCGCATCGCTCTCGACGACTTCGGCACCGGGTACTCGTCGCTGCGCTACCTCACCCGCCTGCCGGTCGACATCGTGAAGCTGGACCGGTGCTTCGTCGCCGAGCTGAACGGCACGAAGGAGGGCGCCGCCGTCGCCGAGGCGGTGGTCCGGCTCAGCCAGGTGCTCAAGCTGGAGACCGTCGCGGAGGGCATCGAAAACCGGGCGCAGGCCGACGAATTGCGGCTCCTCGGGTACCACAGCGGGCAGGGCTACCACTTCGCCCAGCCGCTGCACGCGGAGGACGTCGACGCGCTCGTGGACCAGAACCGGGCGCTGTCATTGTCCGGCCGACCGGGTACCGGGTCCTGACCGGCGGCTACTGCGGCGGCGCGGTGCGGTAGACGCCGGCCTGCCGCCAGAGCGGCGGCGCCGCGATGAGCAGCTGGATGACGGTCAGCGCGTACGGGAGGTCTTCGAGCGGGAACAGCCCGAGCACCTTGACGCCGGTACCCGCCCCGGCGGTGTGGCGGAACGTGCCGATCCGGTTCATCACGGAGTCCATGCCGAACAGCAGGACCAGCGCCACCCCGATGCTCAGCCACGTCTCGCGGCGCCAGAAGGCCGGCGTCGCGGCCAGCAGCAGCGTGGACAGCACGTACATGAAGCCGAACTCCAGCACGGTACGGGGATGGGCGGTGCTGCTCCACGCGTACAGGTAGCTGCCCAGGACCAGCGCGCCGACCCCGGCGACGAGGAGCCGCCGGTGGCCGATCGGTCCGGACAGCGCGCCGCGTCCGGCCACCCCGCCCACGGCCACCACGATGAACCGGACGAAGAACACGGCGCCGACGAAGAACAACAGCTCGGCAAGGGGTACCCCGGCGAAGACCGGCGGCGTGAAGTACCGCCCCTCGAACACCCACCACCCCTGCGACACGCTGAACGCGTCGACCACCGCCATCAGCGCCGCCACGACCAGCATGGCGGGCAGCCACTCCGGCCACCCGGCGAGATAGCGCCGGCGGTAGCCCGACAAGCCGGGGATCGCGGTGGCCAGCAACGGCAGGTAAGCAGGCAGCACGATCGCCAGGTATGTCAGGTTGCGCCAGGTCACAGGCATGCGTCGGACTCCGGTGGGTCGTCGCTTCGCCATGACCTTAAGTGGTCGGAGGGCTTCGGTGTGGCCGCCGAGGTCAGCCGATCCGCAGCTCGGCCAGGCAGCGGCGCATGCCAGCCAGAAATACGTCCAGGTCGGGAAAGCCGTCGCACCTCACGCTGCCGAGCCTGCGCGATCGAGCGGCGCGTCCCTCAGTACGCTGCGGTCAGGCGTCGCGAGTGGCGCGATCGGAGTCGAGGAGGGCGCTGTGGCGCGGGGGAGCGCGATCGTGGTGGGTGGCGGGATCGGCGGCCTCGCGACGGCCATCGCGCTGTCCGGCCGTGGTTGGCAGGTCCGGGTCTTTGAGCGGGCACCTGAGTTCACCGAGGTGGGTGCCGGCATCTCGCTGTGGGCCAACGCGCTGCGCGCACTCGACACCATCGCCGAGGGCGTCGCCGATCAGGTCCGCGCGCTCAGCGGTGCCGAAGTGCGCGGCGGCATCCAGAACCGTACCGGGCGGTGGCTGACGCGTACCGACGCCGCCGAGGTGACCCGACGGTACGCTCCGGTGATCCTGCACCGCGCGGACCTGCTCAGGACGCTTCTTGATCGCGTGCCACCCCAGGCACTCGTCCCCGGCGTGGAGGTCGTCGGGGTGGACGCCGACGGCGACGGGGTGACCATCACCCACACGAGCGGCCAGGCCCGGGCCGATCTGGTGGTGGCCGCGGATGGGCTGCGGAGCACGGTACGGCGGCTGGTATGGCCGGACGCCGCACCGCCCCGCTACGCCGGTTACACCGCCTGGCGCTGGGTTACGCCGCCGCTGCCGGCCGGGGCCGAAGGCGGCGGCGAGAGCTGGGGGCTCGGCGCCCGGTTCGGCCGCGCGCCGCTGCCCGATCAACGGGTGTACTGCTACGCGACCGCCAACACGCCGGAAGGAGCCACCTCGCCGGACGGCGAGGCAACGGAGCTGCGCGCGCGGTTCGGCGACTGGCACGACCCGATCCCTGCGCTCGTGGCGGCCGCGGCCGCCACGCAGGTGCTGCGCCACGACCTCTACGAGCTACCCGACCTGCGCTCGTTCGCCCGCGACAGAGTGGTCCTGCTCGGCGACGCCGCGCATGCCATGACTCCCAACCTCGGCCAGGGCGCCTGCCAGGCGCTGGAGGACGCGGCGACCATCGGCGCCGTGCTCGAGGAGGAGGCCGACCTGGCAACCGCACTCGCGAAGTACGACCGGCTGCGCCGACCCCGTACCCAGGACATCGTCAGGCGTTCGCGGCGGCTGGGCGCCGTCGGCCAGTGGTCCTGGCCGCTCGCCGTGGCGTTACGCGATCGCGTTCTGCCGCTCGTACCCCCGTCTGTCGCCGGGCGGACGCTCGCACCGGTCCTCGCCTGGCCACCGCCCGGCGGCATCACCCAACGCCAGCGCTGACCCCGGACGAGTATGAAGCTCGGCAGGACGGGGTATGACCTGCCTATGCGGTACGTTGAGCTGCGCCGACACACCGACAACGAGGGTGATCGCCTCACGCCGCAGGGCGTTGCGGATGCCGAGATGATCGGCCGCGACCGGCTGCACCCGCCCTACGCCGCGTTCGTCTCCACGGGCGCCGCACGTGCCACGCAGATGCTGGAGATCCTGCGGCACGCCGCCGGACAGGACGACGCACCGATCACGCCGACGCCCGGCTTGCGGTCCGCGGTCGAGGATCGCTGGCGCGCGGCGGCCAAGGCAGCGGGCAAGGGCGCCGATCTGGAGGCCATGCGGGCGGTCGACCCGGACCTGGTCGAACGGGAGTCATGGCTGCTCGGGTCGACGCTGGGACAGGTGGTGCAGGGGTTGCCGGAGGGCGGGCGGGCGCTCGTCGTGGGGCACACTCCCACGAACGAGGCCGCCGTGCTCGGGCTGGTCGGCCAGGTCGTTCCCCCGCTGGGCAAAGGCGAAGGAGTCCTGGTGGTCGAGGACGGCGGGGACTACCGGGTGGAGCCGTTGGCGTAGCGGTTGGCGTCCCCGAGGCCTTCCGGGTCGTCACCACCTTGGTCGAGCCGAAACGGCGGGTACCGGTCGGTCATCAACGCCAGGTACACCCCCAGCCGGTAGCCCCACCGGTTGGCTCCCACCACCAGGTCGAACAGGCCGGCGGGGTAACGAGCGGTGAACAGCAACGCGACAGCCGCGATCAGTACACCAGCGCCGAGCAGGCTCGGCCCGGTATAGGCGAAGCCACGAGTGCCGCCCGTGCCGGACGCCACGACATAGCCCGAGCCGAGGAGCGCGCCGACGAGGAGGTAGTGCGGGACGGCGAGTAGCCACTTGACCAGCGGCAGCCAACGGTTGAGCTGCTGCGGGTAGCCGACATCCAACCGGGCCGGATAGTCCGTGACGTCGGCGAGAGTGAACGGCGGGTACCGGTCGGTGCCGAGTGCGGCGTAGCCGTAGTAGCTCACCCGCCAGGACCACCGAAGCACTCCGGCGTTGAAGTCGAACAACGCCCGCGGATACCGGGTGGTGAACAGGATCGCGAAGAAGGCGATCACGGTGACTATCACGAACGCAAGCCACAGGAACGCGAGAATGATGTAGTGCGGGATCAGCAGTAACCATTTGACCAGCCACAACCACCGGCCGGGCTGGTCGAAACGGGCTCGTACGACGAGGGGATATCCGTCAGGGCTCATGGTGCCCTCCTTGGGTACCGCAGACGCGACCATCGCTCTTTGTCTGCTACGGATGGGAGCCGCAATGCGGGTCGGCGCGGGCTCGCGCTCGACCGCCCATCAACCGGGGCAAACGAACACCACCGTCGATGATATCCCACCACCCCAGCGAAGCAGCCATGGTGCGTCACATTCACGGTCAACCGCCTGGGCAGCCGTGCCCGCCGCTGATCGGGATGCACTGCGTGATCTGCGGCTGTGGCTCGGGATTCCACGGCACATGGCCGATCAACGGCGTGGTCGCCTCGGCCCCGACGATGACGATCGCCAGATAGATACCCATCAATGCGACGATCGCCCAGCCAAAGTGGCGCCACCAGGCGAAGAAGAGCACGCCAAGGCCGAGCCGCTTCATCTCCGAGCCAGATACGCCGCAGCGACCGCACCGACGACGCAGAGGCTGGCGACCGCCGACAGGGTACCGGCGAGGATCGCCGATCGAACCCTTCGTGCGATCGGACCGGTGATGAGCAATGTGCTGATCAGCAGCCCGACGAACACCGGGGCGCCGAAGAAGATCCCCGCGATGATCAAGCCCTGGAAGGGTGATACGCAACTGAAAATCGCCGTACAGTCGCGCTTGGGTGCGGCCGGAACGCTCAGCGTGCCAACGACCACGCCACCGAGGAGGGTGCTGTACCAGCCGAAGGCCACCAGCAAGCTCCGGCCGTACGAGGCGCTCGACGACGATCCGCCTGACCAGCGCGGATCAGCCCGCGAACCGCAATCGTCCATGGCGCCAGACCATTCCAGACCTCGGAGGGCCGGCACATCGGCGTAGGTACTCAAACGCGACTAGGTAGTCGAACGAGTTGCGTCAGCCGTGGTGGAGCGGGGTGATGCGGAATGTGGGATGGTCGGCGGGATCGGGCAGTTGCTGGAAGCTGGCGGCTACCGTCGGCATCTTCCCGTAGCGCTGCCGGTAGGCCTCGATCAACGGTGGTCGCTGTTGCGGCGGGACCTCGACGGCGGTGAACTGTTCGACCCGACCGTGCTGAATCAGCCGGCCGCGGCCGGCGGCGTGCAGGTTGCGCGCCCAGTCGGTGCGGCCGCCCGGGGCCAGCAGGTAGCGCTCGCCGGAATATTCGAGGACGACGATCGGGGTGGTGCGCCATTGTCCGCTGCGGCGCCCCGGCACCGACAGCCGGGCAACCATGGTGCGATTCATGACGGGGGCGAGGCGGTTGCCAATGGTGCGCATCCACCATGGCGGTTTGCGGTAGCTACGGCGTGGCATGGCGTCGATCCTTCCTCGGGCGGACAGCTGTCCCCGGTCACCGCCCGTTGAACGCGGCACCGGCACTTACCGACCCTCCCCTGCTCAGCAAGGGTTGGGCCATGCTCATTGGACAACCCGCCGCCCGTCGACGTCATCGCCTACCGGGAGACTGCGGTGGTACGACGGTGGATGTACTGTCCTGCCTCCAGCTACGCCGCAGGTCGCAAAGCCCAGGCCGGGCGAGCGGCCGAACGGAGAGCGGGTCCCTGAGGGGGCCGGCCGCCGGTTGTGGAAAGCTCGATCGAGGTCAAGACTGACGGTGCGGCGTGGAACGGATGCGGATGAGCGGATTGTCGGCTGCCGTCTTCGGCCGGGTCGACGAGGTGGAGCGGCTTCGCGACCTGGTTCGTGGGGCTATGTCCGGCCGTGGCGCCGCCGTCCTCGTCGAAGGTGAGCCCGGCATCGGCAAGACGACGCTGCTCAACGCCGTCGCCGCCGAGTCCGAACGCCTGGGTGCCCGGGTCCTCCGGGGGGCGGCTACCGAACCGGAGTGCCGGCTGCCGTTCGCCGCGATCGGCTCGTGCCTCGCGGCGTCGGTGCGGGCGGGGGACCCGCAGTCCGCCCGGGTGGCGGCGCTGTTGACCGGCGAGGGCCGTACGTTGGCCGCGGCCGGTGCGGCTGACCGCGAGTTCGTCGTCGCCGAGGCGATCCTCGACCTGGTGGACCGCTGGTGTACCGAGGGTCCGGTGACCCTGCTGATGGACGACCTGCAGTGGGCGGACGCGTCGAGCCTGCTGGTACTGAACCGGTTGGGGCGCGCTATCAGCCAGGCGCCGCTGCTCGTGGCCGCGGCGTGCCGGCGCATGCCGCGCGCGGAGGAGCTGGACGGGCTGCTGCGCAGCCTCGACGCGCGGGGCGCGGTGTCGCTGACGCTCGGCCCGATGGACGAACCCGCCGTGGCCGCGCTGGTAGATCGCCTCCTCGGGGCACGCCCGGGCGAGCGGCTGCTGGATCTCGTCGGTGGCGCCGCCGGCAACCCGCTGTACGTCACCGAACTGGTCGACGCGCTGTCCCGGGCCGGGCGGATCCGGGTCGCCGGCGGGGTGGCGACCGTGCTCGACGAGCCGGGTGGAGACGCGACCGGCAACGGGCGCCCGGTACTGCCGGAGTCGCTCGTCGGTGCGATCGGGCGGCGCCTGGAGTTCCTGTCCGATCCGGCCCTGGAGGTACTGCGGGTGGCCGCCGCGCTCGGGCCGGGGCTGAACATCACGGAGCTGTCGACGGTGCTCGGTACCCCCGTCATCGCGCTCTGGGAAGCGGTCATCGAGGCGGTACGCGCCGGCCTGCTCACCGAGTCCGGCGACGAGCTGGTCTTCCGGCACGAGCTGATCCGCCAGGCGCTGGCCGATCAACTGCCGCCCGAGGAGCGCGCCGTGCTCCAGACCCGGGCGGGGCGGGCGCTCGCCGCCGCCGGCGCGCCCGCCGAGCGGGTGGCGCAGTATCTACTCGCCGGTGGCGACCTCGACGAGGGCGCGGTGGACTGGCTGGCGCAGGCCGCTGAACAGTTGCTCATCCGGGCCCCGGACATGGCCGTGGACCTGCTCGAACGGGCGCTTCCGGCAGCCGGTACCGAGCGCGCCCGCGGCGACCTGCTGCGCCTCCAGCTGACCCGGGCCCTGCTCTGGGCCGGGCGCGGCGCCGACGCCGCGCGGGTCGGTCGGGCTCTGGTGGCCGACACCCGCGACGACCAGCACATCATGGCGCTGCGTTGGCTCCTGGCCCATGCGTCGTTCCAGCAGGGCAACGTCCACGACGCGATCGCCGAGGCCGAACAGGTGTCGGCGACCGGGTGCCTGCCCACCCCCGCGGCGGCCCGCTTCCACGGCTTCATCGCGCAGTGCCGGCTGCTTCTCGGCCAGGTCGACCTGGCCGACGACGCGGCCGGCCGGGCGCTGACCGCCGCCGGGGCCAGCACCGATGTGTACGGTATGGCCTACGGGCTGTACATCAAGGCCGGCGTGCGGCTCATGGAACAGCGCCACGAGGAGGGGTTGGAACTCGCCGACCGGGCGCTCGCGGCGTTGGGTACCGAGGAGATCCAGCCCGACCTCCAGTTGGCCCCGCAGGTGGTGCGCGGGTTCTGCCTGCTGGAACTGGACCGGTTGGCGGAGGCGGACCGGGCGTTCGAGGCGGGCACGCGGCTGCGCGAGCGTGGCGGCCGGGCGTTCCTGACCTGGTACTACATGGGCCGCGCCCGGGTGCGGTTCCTCGACGGCCGGTGGGACGACGCGTTGGCCGAGATCCAGGCGGGGCTCGACGCCGTCGACCCGCTGGGCATGGCGGCCGGGTTGCACAGCCAGGCCGCGCTCATCGCCATGCACCGCGGCGACTTCGCGACGTACGCCGGCCTCGTGTGGCAGCCGGACACCAGCCTGGCCGGGCAGTACTGGGACTTTCTGCGGTTGTCGGCGCGGGCCCTGGCGTGGGAGAACGAGGGCCGGCCAGAGCAGGCCCTGCGGGAGCTGACCGAGTACTGGGAGCGGGGCGTCGCGCAGCTTCCGCACCCCATCAAGCTCACCTACCTCTGCCCGGAGATCGCCCGGCTGGCCGCGACGGTCGGAGACGTCGCGCCCGTCGCCCGGATCGCCGCCGCCGTGGCCACGCGCGCCGAGCAGGACCGGACACCGAACGTCTGCGGCGTCGCCCGCCTGTGCCGGGGCGTGGCCGACCAGGACGGCGCACTGCTGCTCGCGTCCGCCGACGCGTACCAGGAGGCCGGCCGCCTGCTCTACGCGGGCTATGCGTATGAGAACGCGGCCGCCGTGTTCGTGGGGCACGGGCGGGCGGCCGACGGGCGCGCCGCGCTGGATGCCGCCCTCGGACTGTACGACCGGCTCGACGCCGCCTGGGACGCCGGACGGGCCGAGTCCCGGCTGCGCCAGGCCGGTATCCGCCGGCGAGGTCCATGGCGCCGGCCGAGAACCGGTTGGGATGCGCTGACGGACACCGAACGCGCGGTCGCGGACCTCGTCGCCCAAGGGCGCTCCAACCCCGATATCGCCGCCGAACTGTTCCTGGCCCGGCGCACCGTACAGAGCCATGTGTCGCGGATCCTCGCCAAGCTCGGGCTCAGCTCCAGGATGGACCTGGTGGCCAGGGCTGCGGGCGAGGCACGCGTTCCTGTACACGGAGAGTAAGTTCGACGCACCGTAATGTAGCGCCGTCACCTGGCGGATGTTTTGTCGTCCTCATCGGACGAACGTGTCTGTCGTGACACCCGTCCTCGCCGGCCAACGCGAAGGGAATGGTCAGGACGCGCCGCCAGGCGACGTCCGTAGACGCTGCGGGTCCTGGATCGCATACCTCGCCAGGGAGGGGTCGTCACGTCCCCGTCGCCGTACTGCCTGCGGCTGTGGCGACGGGTGACCAGCAGGGGGGCCATGGCGCCCCCCTGCCCCGCGTCCGGGTACCGCCGCGTGCGGAGGGTGCGACGGCCGCGGCGACCCGGCCGACCGGCGACAGGGACGCGCGGATGGCGATCGCCCTGATGACGCTTGACCTTCACCAGATGTCGAGGGAAACCGCGCGGTGCGCGGCGTGCCACCAGCCGTGTCCGTGCGATGTGGCGAACGATGCGGCCAACACCCTGGCCGGCGGGGGCTATCCCGTCGTGGAGTCCGGCGAATCGACGACTCCCCCGGCCCCTGTGCCGGGACCAGGCCGGGGCCCGCTGGCGATCTGCCTGTCGTGGCTGCGTGCCAGACGCCCACCCGCCTAGGCTGGCCGAGCGGTCGCTAGGCGCTGCGCTGCCGGTCCGTGGCCGCACCGCGCTGGCGTCGGGACACCTCCCGGACGATGTCGACGCGCGAGTGGGCGCCGAGCTTGGCCAGGATGTGCGACACGTGGGTCTGTACGGTACGCCGGGACAGGAACAGCTCGACGGCGATGTCCGGGTTCGACCGGCCCGCGGCGACCAGCTCGGCAACCTTGACTTCGGTGGGCGTCAACGCCGCCCAGCCGGTCGGCGGCCGGCGCCGGGGACCGCGTGAGCCGCGGCGGATACCGAGTTGGCGTAGCCGGCTGTCGGCGCGCAGCACGTCCCAGGCTGCCCCGAGCTGGGCGTACCCGTCGATGGCGGTGGCGTGGGCGGCGTGCGCCGCCGGTGTGTCGCCGCGCTGGGCATGGAGCACCGCCGCGTTCTCCAGCGCCTGGCCCCGGAACAGTGGCAGGCCGGCCCGGTCGTATCCGTCAGCGGCGGCCAGTACCCCGGCGGGATCGGCGGCCAGCAGTCCGGCGCAGTGCTCCGCGGCGGCCCGCTTGGCGGGTGTGGGAACTGCCCGCGCGTCGGCCGTACACACCTCGACAGCGGACTGCGCCGTGGTCTTGTCGCCGACCGTCAGGGCCAGCCGGACCACGTCGGGCTGCCACAGGAAGGCGTCCTCGCCCTGGGGGGTGTCGGCGGTGGCGGTCGGGCCGAGCAGATCGAGGAGCCGGGCGAGCGCCTCGTCGGGCCGGCCGTCGCGTTCGGCGGCGAGCGCTTGGGCAGCTACCAGGTACAGCGCGAAGGCGCGCAGCCCGGGTCCGGTGGCATCCAGGTCGGCGACCGCGGCGAGATGCGTGTCCAGCGCCACCCGCTCGTCCCGGTGTCCGCTGACCAACGCCGCGAGCCCATGCAGCAGCAGCGGCCACGGTGGACCCGGCACCAACAGGTCCCCGGCCGCGTCCAGCTCGGCCAGCGCGTCGTCCCAGCGCCCGGCCAGGAAGAGGTGCTCGGCGGCCTGAACCCGGATCAGCGCCTGCCGCTGCCGGGTGCCGGCTCGTTCCGCGAGAGCCAGGGCCTCGCCGATCGCGCGTTCGGACTCGGTCACCCGGCCCAGGTTGTCCAACGCCGCGATCCGGTTGCCGAGCAGCATCAGCCGAAGATCGGCCGCCTCCGGCTGGTCGCCGAGGACATCCAGGGCGCGGTTGACCATTTCCAGCAGGCCCGCGGCGTCGCCTTCGTGGCGGCTGTGCACCAGCGAACGAGCGTGCAGAGCGTATCCGACGGCGATCCGGTCACCGGCCTGTTCCCCGGCTGCCTCCGCCTGCCGGGCAGCGGTCTCCGCCTCGGTAGGGCGCCCGCCGTCGATCTGGGTGAGGATCATGGCCTCCAGCGCCTGTACACGCGCCGTCCACACCGGCGTCAGCGCCCGCTCGCGTACCGCCTGGCCGGTCACGGCCAGCGCTTCCTCGGCCCGTACCGTCCGCAGCAGCACGTACCCCAGGGTCCAGGTCATCCGGCCGGCCACCGCCGGATCCCGGGCACCCACCAGTACCGAACGGGCCAGCCGTTCGGCCTCCTCGTTGCGGCCCAGCAGGAACAGCGCGGTGACGAGGCTGGCGTCCAGCGGTTCGCGCCGCGGATCCCCGTGGTCGGTCAGCTCCCGTACCCGCTCCAGCAGGGTCACCGCGATCTGCGGAGCCCGGTAGATCAGTTCCGGAGCGGCATCGGCTACCCAGCTCACCACCCAGGCGTCGAACGACTGCGGCGCGGCGAGCAGGTGCTCGGCCACCCGCTCCACCGGTACGCCCGCCGTGGCCAGCGCCTGCGCCGCGTGCCGGTGCAGCCCCGACCGGACCTGCGTGGGCATCTCCTCGTAGAGCGCCTGCCGGATCAGCCCGTGCCGGAACGCTAGGCGGTCGCCCGACCCGGACTCGGCCAGGACACCGGCCGCCACCGCGTCCCGCACCACGCCGGCCAGCTCGGTGCCGGACTGGCCGGTCACCGCCCGAAGATGCTTCATCGAGAACTCCCGGCCCAGCAGCGACGCCAACCGCAGGACGCTGGTGACCCGCTCCGGCAGGAAGCCCAACCGCCGGGAGATCGCCGCCGCCAGCGACACCGGCCGCCGCACCCCGGGGCCGACCAGCTCCGCCGTCCCGCCCGCGATCCGTACCAGCTCATCGCGGCGCAGGGCGTCGACGAACTCCCGCACGTACAACGGGTTGCCGCCGGCCTGTCCGACCTGTTTGCGCAACCCTGGTCCCGGCACCCCGCCCACCAGCCGCCCGGCCAGGTCGACGGCCTGATCAGCGGTCAGCGGACCGAGCGTGATCGTCACCGAATCCCTACCGGCCGGGTCCTCGTGCAGGGCAGCCAGTCCGGGCGGCCGCGGTACCGGCCGGGACGCGCCCACCAGCAACAGCGGTAGCTGCCCGACCGCGCGCTGCAGCCGCCCCCACGCCGCGAGGCTCGCCTCGTCCGCCCACTGCATGTCCTCGACCACGAGTACCACCGGGGAACTCGCGCACAACCGGTCCACCAGGGCCAGCAGCCGTTCCGTCGCGGCGGCCACCACGTCCCCGGGCGTCAACCCGGCGGAGCCTTCCCCGCGCAGCAGGCCCGCGATCTCCGCACGGGCCGGATCCGGCGACCGTGACCCGACCCGCAGGCAGTCCGACAGCACCCAGAGCGGGAACCGCTGCCGCGCCTCGTCCGCCGAATCCCAGAACACCGCACAGCCGAGCCGCTGGGCGTCGGCCAGCCCGGCCGCCAACAGCGCCGACTTGCCGATGCCCGGTTCGCCGGTCACCCATATCGACCGGCCCCGGCCGGCCACCACCTCGGTGACCAGGCCTTTCAGGTGCGCCAACTCATGAGCCCGGCCAACCAACGCGTCCTGCCGCAACGCCGACCTCATGCCGTCACCTTAGGACAATGGAGACGACCGGCGAACAGGAAGAGTGCTTACCCGCGAGCCGACGGTCCAGTGGGGCGCGGCGGGCGGCGTTGATCACGGCCGGCTTCCAGGTACTCGTATCAACCGGATGTCACCGACCCGCTACCGCGAACGAGGTGGCAGTTCCACGCGGCGGCCGAGGCCGAACTGCGGAGCGTCGCTGTCGGTCAGCAGGTGAATCTCCACCACGAGATCGGCCATCGCGCCGTGATGCCAATCGTCGGCGGTGCCGTGTTGATCCCGCGGCCGGTCGGGGATGAGCGGTCGATAGGGTTGGCTGATGACCGTCCCGGACGAGATCAGCCGCAGCAGGTACGTCAGCCTTACGACCTATCGGAAGGACGGCACCGCGGTCGCCACGCCGGTCTGGCACGTGGCGAACGGCGGCGAACTGGTCGTCGTGACTGAGGCCGACACCTGGAAGGTCAAGCGGATCCGTAGCAACAGCAACGTCGTAGTAACGGTCTGCGATTTTCGTGGCAAGATCGCGCCGGGTGCCCCGAGCGCCGCCGGGACGGCCCGACTGCTCGACGATGCGGAAACGCAGACCGGACGGGCGCTGCTGGCTCGCAAATATGTCCTGTCCCGCATGGGCAACTGGTTCGCCCGGGTCCTGCATGTACGGCGACGCCCGCTGATCGGGATCGCGGTGACGTTCTGAGATACCGACGCTGCCACCTTGGCCCGGCACACGGCTGCGCTGGTCGAGGACGTTCACGTCGCACGGGTCCCGCGATTCCGGACGTAGAACGTCCGAAATGGGTTCTATGGTGATGCCATGACCAACAGCGACTACCCGTGGGAACCGCCCACGGCCGGTACCGAGATCGAGCACCTCGTCGGTGCGCTCGACCGGCTGCGCACGACCTTCCGGTGGAAGGCCGACGACCTCGACGCGGCCGGGCTGCAGACTCGCGTCGGCGCCTCCTCGCTGACCCTCGGCGGCTTGCTCAAGCATCTGGCTGCCCAGGAGGACTACGCCTTCACCACCAAGCTGAGCGGGGAGCCGATGGGCGCGCCGTGGGACGCCACCGGCTGGGACGGCAGTGACGATTGGGAGTTCACCTCGGCCGCCGACGACACTCCCGAACAGCTCTACGCGCTCTGGGACGGCGCCGTCGAACGCTCGCGCGCGAGATTCGACGCGGCCCTGGCCAACGGCGGACTCGACCAGCTCGTCCACGTCTCCGGGCCCGACGGTCACCATGCCAGCCTGCGCCGGCTGCTCTGCGACCTGATCGAGGAGTACGGCCGGCACACCGGGCACGCCGACCTGCTCCGCGAGGCGGTGGACGGACTGGTCGGCGAGGACCCTCCGGGTGGATGGCGGCCAAGATCGAATCGATCACGCCTGAGCAGCTGACGTCGTACCGGCGTCCTTGACCGTCCGGGGCCGGGCGCTGTTCTGCTCTTGGTATGTAGCGGATTGCGCTTCCCATCGTCTGATCGGTCGACGGCCCTGTTACTGCCGGCCGTACTCCTCGTCGGTGACGAGGTCGCCCCATTCGGTCTCGGGGCCTTCTTCGGGTGCTTCCCAGATGGCGATGTGGGTCATGAAGTGGTCGGGGGCGGCGCCGTGCCAGTGCCACTCGCCCGGTGGGGTGTAGATGGTGTCACCGGGGCGGATCTCGGTGACCTCCCCGCCGCGGGCCTGGATCAGCCCGCGTCCCTCGGCGACGTGCAGCGTCTGGCCGGCGGCGTGGCGGTGCCAGGCATTGCGGGCTCCGGGGGCGAACCGGACGACGTTGACGCGCACGTGCGACGGTTCCTCGCCCTTCACGATGACGTCGTACCAGGCATCGCCGGTGAACGTCTCGGCCGGCGCCTTGACGGTCGGCTGCTTGGTCAGGATCTTCATGGGTGCCTTCCCGTCGGTCAGGTTCTCGAGGCGGTTCTTCCGGCGCGGTTGACGGTCAATCCGCCGGGCGGGCGGCGGGCTGGCCGTGTGGAGTGGCCGTCCAGCTTGCGAGAAGGTTCAGCGCATCCTGGGACGGCGAGCCGGGCTCGGCGCTGTACGCGTTGAGCCGCAAGCCCGCGTCCGCAGTCGACGCTGACCCCGGCAAGCATCGCGACCTCTTCCCGGCGCAGTCCGGCCACACGCCGGTTACCGCCGTAGGCGGGCAGGCCCGCTTGCTCCGGCGTGATCTTGGCGCGTCGGGAGGTCAGGAAGTCGCGGATCTCGGTTCGGCTGTCCACGCTTCGACGTTACGTGCGCCCGGGGCCGGCTGGGAGGTTCTGACGGTACCTGGAACGGCAGGCACTCCCACACCGGCGCAATCCCCGATTTGATTGCTCTTACCCGGGTACAGCCATCCACGAGACGACATGACCGAAGGAATCTCATGCGAGCAACGTTGATCTACGGCGCCGGTGACGTGCGGGTGGAGAACGTGCCCGACCCGACGCTGCGGGAACCCACCGATGCCGTGGTGCGGGTGCTGCACTCGTGCATCTGCGGTAGCGACCTGTGGCCCTATGGCTCCAGGCGGGCCACCGAGCAGGGCGACCGGATCGGCCATGAGTTCCTCGGCGTCATCGAGGACGTCGGCTCGCAGGTGTCCGGCCTGACGGCCGGTGACCTTGTCGTCGCGCCGTTCGTCTGGGCGGACAACACCTGCGACTTCTGCAGGGAGGGTCTGCAGACCTCCTGCCGGCACGGTGGCCTGTGGGGCCGCAACGGTGTCGACGGCGGCCAGGGCGAAGCCGTCCGGGTACCGCAGGCGCAGGGCACGCTGGTGAAGCTGCCCGTAGGCGAGGACTCCGCCTTGCTGCCGTCGCTGCTCACCCTGTCCGACGTGTTTCCCACCGGCCACCATTGTGCAGTGACCGCCGGGGTCAGCCCGCGCACGACGGTGACCGTGATCGGTGACGGCGCGGTCGGGCTGTGCGCGGTGCTGGCCGCCAGGCGGCTCGGTGCCGAGCGGATCATCCTCATGGGCCGGCACAAGGACCGCACCGACCTCGGCCGCGAATTCGGCGCCACCGACGTGGTGCCCGAGCGCGTGTTCCTGCGCAATATCACCCTTACCGGCGGCGTCGCCCCGGCCCGCGCGTACATCGAGGAACTGCTACCCGACGTGCTCGACGGCACGATCCAGCCAGGCCGGGTGTTCGACCGCACCATCAGCCTCGACGACGTGCCGGACGGCTACCGCGCGATGGCCGACCGCGAGGCACTGAAGGTCCTCATCCGTCCCGGATGCTGAGCAACAGAGCGAGGACGAGGAGTAGGTGATGGAGTACCCGCGTCTGGGCACATCGGGCCTGAAGGTGAGCCGCATCGCACTCGGCTGCATGAGTTTCGGCGACACCTCCAGAGGGTTCAACGAGTGGGCGCTCGACGACGAGGCGGCTGAGCCGATCTTCCGGCAAGCCATGGAACTCGGCATCACCTTCTGGGACACGGCCAACGTCTACGGCTTCGGCACCTCGGAGGAGATCGTCGGGCGGGCGGTGCGGAAGTACAGCCGGCGCGAGGACCTCGTTCTGGCTACCAAGGTGTTCTTCACGATGCATGACGGCCCGGGCGGATCCGGATTGTCGCGTAAGGCGATCATGGAACAGATCGACGCGTCGCTGAGCCGTCTCGGCACGGACTACGTCGATCTTTACCAGATCCACCGCTTCGACCCGGACACTCCGGTCGAGGAGACCATGGAAGCGCTCCACGACGTGGTGAAGGCCGGCAAGGCTCGCTACCTCGGTGCCTCGTCGATGTGGGCATGGCAGTTCGCCAAGATGCAGCATGTCGCCGAACGCCACGACTGGACCCGGTTCATCTCCATGCAGGACCAGTACAGCTTGATGCAGCGCGAAGAGGAGCGGGAGATGTTCGGGTTGCTCGCCGACCAGGGTGTGGGCAGCATCCCGTGGAGCCCGCTGGCCAAGGGGCGGCTGGCCCGGCCGTGGGGCGAACGGACCCAGCGCTTCGACACCGACCCCATTGGCCGCAGGTTCTTCGGCGACGCCGACCGGCCCATTGTGGAGGCGGTGCAACGAGTCGCCGAGGCGCGCGGTGTCCCGATGGCACAGGTCGCCCTGGCCTGGGTGCTGAAGAACCCCGTCGTCGCCGCCCCGATCGTCGGCGCCACCAAGCCGCATCACCTTCCGGACGCTGTCGCGGCCCTCGACATCCAGCTCAGCGAAGACGAGATCCGCACGCTCGAAGAGCCCTACACCCCACACCTACCGACCGGGTTCTGAACGACCGGAACCAGCGAACGGGACCACGAGCCATGCGGATCAACTTCACCCTGGACTGCAACGACCTGGACGGGCAGGCCCGGTTCTGGTCGGCGGTGCTGCGCTTTCCGGCAACAGTCGTGGTACCCGACGCCTACGTGGCGCTGGAGGGCCCGGTGTTCGCGCTCACCCTGCAACGGGTGCCCGAGCCGAAGATCACCAAGAACCGGATGCATCTGGACCTGCTCGTCGACGACCTTGCCGCCGAGGCCGCACGGATCGAAGCGCTCGGCGCGACTCGGGTCACCCCGGTCCCGCTCGAAATGTACGGGGAGCACTGGCTCGTCCTCGCCGATCCGGAGGGCAATGAGTTCTGCCTCGGCGTCGACCCGGGCTGAAGGTCCCGCGGGTCATGCGGGGAGCGGGTTCCACACCCGGGTCGGTACCGGTAGGGACGCTCGGCCGTTGATGTTGGTGCTGGTTGCCTTAGCCGAGCTGGTCGGCGAGGTGGACGATGGCGGCGATGACGGGTTGGCCGTCGACCAGTAGCGGGTCGTTGTGGTCGGCGCCGTCGACCCGTACCAGTCGTACCGGTCCGCCTGCTCGGGCGGCCACCGCGCGGCTTTGCCGCGGCGGGACGATGGAGTCGGCGGCTCCATAGATCACGACGGTGGGTGCGGTGATCCTGCCGACCAGGTCGGCCACCGGGTACCGGTCGCGAAGCAACGCACGCACCGGCAGCATCGGGTAGTGGTGCTTGCCGACCGCGGCGAGGTCCTCGAACGGCGATCGCAGGACCAGGCCCGCAGGCGGGTGTTCGGTGGCGAGTTCGGTGACCACCGCCGCGCCGAGGCTTTCCCCGAAGTAGATGGTGCGGTCCGGGGCAAACCCTGCGGCGCCAGCGAGGTACTCGCGCGCCGCGCGCACGTCTCGTGCCAGACCCTGCTGGGTGGGGCTGCCCGGGTTCCCGCCGTAGCCGCGGTAGTCCATCAGCAGGACGGTGAATCCCGCCCCGGACAGCGCGCTGGCTAGCGGCGCGCGGCCCAGGCGATTGCCGGCATTGCCCGGCGCCACCAGGATCGCCATGTTGCGGGTTCGCCGGGTGGGTGCGACCAGCCAGGCGCGAAGGCGCAGCCCGTCAGAGGTGTCGAGGATGACATCCTGTGCGCCCGGGACGATCGTCGCCGCTGCCGGGACATCGACAGGATCGGGAAAGTAGATCAGCCGGCGCTGCCCCCACCACGCTGCCGCCCCTACCACAACCACCCCCAGCAGTGCGACCAGAGCCAGACGCAGCACCGCCACCCGGCCCTTCCCGGACGGCACGCCCATGCCACCACCCCACCACCACCCACCAGGCCGAAGCAACGCCGGTCCAATCCGGTCGCGACCAGGCGGCCCGCGCCGACCCTCACGTCACCTCGTTTCCCTGCTGAGGCGTGCAGGCCGTCGTGGTCGAACCAGCGACGTCGACGCCGGAGCACGTCGCGCCTACATCACGTCGAACGCAGCGCCGCCCGATCGGGTCAGCCGACGCTCTCGGCGAGCGCGGCGAGGAGCCGGTCCACCTCCACGGCGGTGGTACCCAGGCCGAGGCTGGCCCGTACCGCGGTTGCGGGCAGCGCCACCGGTGCGCGCGCCAGCAGGTGCCGGGTGAGCGGGTGGGCGCAGAACAGTCCGTCGCGTACCCCGATGCCGTACCCGCTGGACAGCCGGGCCGCGACCACGGCGGAGTCCAGCCCCTCGACCGCGAACGAAACGATGCCCACCCGAGGGTGGTCGGGCCCGAACAGCGCCAACTGGTGCACCCCGGGGATCGCGTCCAGTCCCCGGCGCAGCCGGGTGAGCAGGGCGTCCTCCCGGGCGGCGAGCGTCCGGCGGTCGGCGGCGTCGAGGGCTGCGCAGACCGCGGCCAGGGCGACGGCGCCGAGGAGGTTCGGGGTGCCGGCCTCGTGCCGGGCCGCGCCGGTGTGCCAGTGCACATCGGCGGCGGTCTCGCCGACGTGGCTGGTCGCGCCGCCACCGCGCAGGTACGGCGGGGCGGCGTCGAGCCAGTCCGATCGGCCGGCGAGCACGCCGGTACCGAATGGGGCGTACAGCTTGTGCCCGGAGGCGACGACGTAGTCCACGCCGAGCACGCGGAGGTCGACCGGGTGATGGGCGGCGAGTTGGGCGGCGTCGAGCAGTACCCGTGCGTCGTGCCGGTGCGCGACGGTGGCGATCTCGCGTACCGGCCATAGCTCGCCGGTGACGTTGCTGGCACCGGTCACGGCGACCAGCGCCGGGCCAGCGCCCAGCCGGCGCAGTGCGGTGTCTACCCCGGCGACCGCGGCGGCCGGTGAGTCGGGCAGCGGCAGCCGTACCGCGGCCGGCCAGGGCAGCAGGTTGGCGTGGTGCTCGGCGGCGAACGTCACGACGGTGGTACCGGCGGGCAGCGCGCGGGCGAGCAGGTTCGTCGCGTCGGTGGTGTTGCGGGTGAACACGACGCTGTGCTCCGGCTCGCAGCCCAGGAAGTCGGCCACGACCTGCCGGGCCCGCTCGTACGCGAGGGTGCAGCGTTGCGACAGCGCGCCGGCGCCTCGGTGCACGCTGGCGTAGTACGGCAGCAGGGCGTTGACCGCGTCCGCGGCCGCGGCGAGGCACGGGGCGCTCGCGGCGACGTCGAAGTTGGCGTACCGCACCGGGCCACACCGGTCGGTCGGCACGTCGACGTCGCCGAGTACGGCCAGCGGGTCGCTTGTCGGCAGGGTGAGAGTCGGCAGATCGAGAAGAGCACTTGGCACGGTGGCCTCCGTGAGTCCGGGGACCCCGGGGCTGCGGGGTCCGCGCTTGCCCCGCGCCCATGCGCGAGGCCAGGTCGTTCACCCGGGGCACCCCGCCGCGAACAGGAGGGTTGCCGACCAGCGAGCCGGGGCTTGGCGCTGGTACTCGTGACCTTGCCGCCCAGGCTAGTCGTGCCGGGACGGCAACGAAGTGACCGGTGTCACCCGGCGAACAACGGTGTACTGAGGTACCGCTCGCCGGTGTCCGGAAGGACGACGACCACCACCGCGCCGCGGTGGCGCGGCAGCGCCGACACCAGGGTTGCGGCGTGCAGCGCCGCCCCGCTGGATACGCCGGCCAGGATCCCCTCCACTCTGGCCAGCCGCCGGGCGGCCGCGCGCGCCTCGTCGACCGTGACCTGCCGTACCTCGTCGTAGATGTCGGTGTCGAGGACCGCCGGGACGAACCCAGCGCCGATGCCCTGGATGCCGTGGGGTCCGGGCGTGCCGCCGGACAGTATCGGCGACTCTGCGGGCTCCACGGCCACGACGGTGACGCCTGGCTTCTTCTCCTTGAGGATCTGGCCCACGCCGGTCACCGTGCCGCCGGTACCCACGCCGGCGACCAGGACGTCGACGGCGCCGTCGGTGTCGTCCCAGATCTCCTGCGCGGTGGTCCGGCGGTGTACCTCCGGGTTGGCCGGGTTGTCGAACTGCGAGGGCAGGTACCAGCCCTCCCGTGCGGCCAGGTCCCGGGCCGCGGCGACGGCCCCGGCCATGCCCTGCGCGGCCGGGGTCAGCACCACCTCCGCGCCGTACGCGGCCAGCAGCGCCCGCCGCTCGACGCTCATGCTCTCCGGCATCGTGAACGTCGTCTGGTAACCCTTCGCCGCGGCCACCATGGCCAGCCCGACGCCGGTGTTGCCACTGGTGGGCTCCACGATATGGCCACCGGGTGCCAGCCGGCCGTCCTCTTCCGCTGTCTCGATCATGGCCAGCGCGATGCGGTCCTTGACGCTGCCAGCCGGGTTGGCCGACTCCAGCTTGGCCAGCAGCCGGACCGGCAGGTCCGCACCGAAGCGGGACAGCTCGACCAGGGGGGTACGGCCGATCAGAGCAAGGACATCTGGGTACGTGGGCACGGGGCAACCTCCTCGTAGTCAATGGAGACAGGGATCACGACCGACGGGGCGACGTCGACGCGGGCCCGGGCCGGTATGTCCGACAGCACCAGAGCGTGTGCGCCGACACGGGCGTCGTCGCCGATATAGACCGGGCCGAGCACAGTCGCCCCCACGCCGAGTACCACCCGGTCGCCGACGGTCGGGTGCCGCCGGCTGCCCTTGGGGTCGCGCCACCAGCCCCGGCCGCCGAGCGTCACCTGGTGGTAGATCGTCACGTCGTCGCCGATCACGGCGGTCTCGCCGACGACCACGCCGGCGCCGTGGTCGATGAACAGGCGCCGGCCGATCGTCGCGCCCGGGTGGATCTCGATGCCGGTAAGCGCCCGGAGGAACTGTGAGATGGCGCGCGGCACGAAGGGCACCCGCCACCGGTACAGCAGGTGCGCCAGCCGGTACGCCCACAGCGCCCACAGCCCTTGGTACAGCAGCACTTCCGCCATCCGTGCACCGAACAGCGCCGGGTCCCGGCGCCAAACGGTACGCAGGTCTTCGAGCATGGTCGATCACCTCGACAGGAGTGCGGACATACACCACGCGGTGCGTGGCGACCGGGCCTGGCGACGGCCCACTGGCTGGGTCAGCTCAGCGGCTCAGACACCGCTCGTCGAAGTCCCGGCGCACATGCCGGCCGGTCATCGGCACGGCGAACCGGCGGCCGGCCAGCGGCACGCAGGTGCGGGAAGGGGACATGACGGTGACGGTACCGACGCCATCGCCCACCGCTGAAGGGACCAAAGTCCCGTCTTCGTCAGGCAATCCCGCAGGCCTGTCGGTCGTGGTGGACGTGACGACATCGGCTTTCTCCACCCACGGCGAACTGACCGACGAGCCTCCGGACTACCCTTCGTTGGATCCAGGTGTGCTGGCATCGGTGAACGTCGGATTGTTCGGAGGCCTAGCCATGAAGCCGTGGTTACTGCTTAAGATCGCTGATCTGATAGCCGAGCGTCCCAGCGCCTCGGACGACAACGTCCACTTCACAGAATCATTCGTGGAGACCGTCCTCGACGAGTACACCTCGCCCGGGGACCTGGTCCTTGATCCTTTCGCCGGTTACGGAACGACGCTGGTCGTGGCCGAGCGCATGGGTCGGGCAGCCATCGGCGTCGAGCTGCTGCACGAACACGCGGATATCATCCACGGTAGGATTTCCGGCCGGGCGCGGGTCGTCACGGGCGACGCCCGGAACCTCACCAGACTCGTGCAGGGACCGGTGGATCTGTGCCTCACCTCACCGCCGTACATGACCGCGGTGGACCACCCGGAGAACCCGCTCAACGCCTACCGGACGCTGGACGGCGACTATGGACGATACCTCAACGAAATCGGCGACATCTTCCGACAGGTGGCGGAACTGTTGCGGCCTGGAGGCCACGCCGTCATCAATGTTGCCAATCTTGAGACCCGGGGCACCATTACGCCGCTGGCGTGGGATATCGCCCGGGCGGCCTCGCGCCACCTCACGCTCCAACGCGAGGTGTTCCTGTGCTGGGACCAGCAGCCGGCAGAGGTCAGCGGCGACTACTGTCTCGTCTTCCAGCGCCCCAGCGGATAGCGAGGAGTACCTCGGCAATGGTCCCGAGCCCACCGGCAGCGGAGCGGGCTGCGCGTTCGGCACCCGCGGCCGGCCCCGAGGATTCGGCCCGGTGCGCGCCGGCCGCTCCCGGTACACCCGGGCGCCGATGTCAACCGTACGGGAGGTCATCGACGGCCTGACCGACGAGTCGCCGGACGGGCAGACCGAAGCGTCAACGCCATCAAGACCACCTTCCCCGGCGCTCCGGCAATGGCCGTATGGGTGTAGCGGTCGGGCGTTTGACCGCGATGTGGGTGGGTAACCGCTAAGACCGTTCCATGCTGCTGATCCAAAGGTAGGCAGCGATGATCTCTCGCACACCTGCCAGGCCTGGTCGGACTGCTGCCGGCAGCCGTCCGACGTCGGTTCGTCGAGTGATCGTTGCCAGCATGATCGGCACGTCGCTCGAGTGGTACGACTTCTTCGTCTACGGCACCGCCGCGGCGCTGGTGTTCAACAAGTTGTTCTTCCCGAGCTTCGAACCGCTGGTTGGCACGTTGCTGGCGTTCACGACCTATGCCGTGGGTTTCGTGGCCCGGCCGCTCGGCGGCGTCGTGTTCGGGCACTACGGCGACAAGGTCGGCCGCAAGAACGTCCTCGTGGTGACTCTGCTGCTCATGGGAGTCGCCACGTTCGCCATCGGGCTGTTGCCGACGTACGCGACGATCGGCATGTGGGCGGCGGTCCTGCTCGTCGTGCTGCGGTTCGTCCAGGGGCTCGGGCTCGGCGGCGAGTGGGGCGGGGCGGTCCTCATGTCGCTCGAACACGGCGCCCCGAACAAGCGCGGACTCAACGCCAGCTGGCCGCAGGTCGGCGTCCCAGCCGGCCTCCTGCTCGCCAACGGTGTCATGGCCGTGATGTCCGCGATCACGTCGGACGCGGCGTTCCTGTCCTGGGGCTGGCGGGTGCCGTTCCTGCTCAGCGGCGTGCTGGTGGTGGTCGGGCTCTGGATCCGCTTGACGATCTCGGAGACCCCGCTGTTCGAGGAGATCGAACGGGAGCACACGAAGGCACGGATGCCCATCGTCGACGTGCTGAAGGTCTACCCCCGGTCGGTTCTGACCGCGCTGGGTTCGCGGGTTGGCACCGATGTCGCGTTCTACACGTTCGTGCTGTTCATCGTCACCTACGTCACGCAGGTGCTGAAGGTGCCACGGGCGACCGCGCTCAATGCCGTGCTCGTCGCCGCGGCGGTCCAACTATTCCTGATCCCGTTGTTCGGTCGGCTCTCCGACCGGCTGGGGCGCCGGCCGGTCTACCTCTTCGGCGGTGTCGGCGCGCTGGTGTGGGTGTTCGCCTTCTTCGCACTGTTGAACACCCGCAAGACACCGTTGATCCTCCTCGCCGCGGTGGTCGCCCTGATCTTCCACGCGGCTATGTACGGCCCGCAGGCGGCGTTCATCTCCGAGCTGTTCAGTACGCGGCTGCGCTACAGCGGCGCGTCGCTCGGGTACCAGCTTGCCGGCGTGCTGGGCGGCGCGCTCGCGCCGATCATCTCGATCGCCTTGCTGGACCGCTTCGACACCTGGGTGGCGGTGGCGCTGTACGTCGCCGCGATGCTGCTGATCACCATTGTCGCCGTGTTCGCTGCGCAGGAGACGTCGAAGATCGACCTGCACGCGGAGAAGCAGGAGGAGCGCGCGATCATCGAGACACCCGCGTGACGGAGGTCTGATGCCGGTACTCGACCTGAACAGCGACCTTGGCGAGGGACTCGGGATCTGGACCCTCGGTGACGACGAGGCCATTCTCGGCATCGTCACGAGTGCCAACATCGCCTGCGGATTCCACGCCGGCGACCCGACGATCATGCGACGGGTCTGCGCCGAAGCGGTGCGGCGCGGCGTGACGATCGGGGCGCAGGTCGGGTACCGCGATCTGATCGGCTTCGGACGGCGCCGCATCGACGCCGACCCGGTTGAGCTGACTAACGAGGTCGTATACCAGATTGCAGCCCTCGATGGATTTGCCCGGGTCGCTGGAGACCGGGTGCGCTACGTCAAGCCGCACGGCGCGCTCTACAACACGATCGTCACCGACGCCGAACAGGCGGCCGCCGTCGTCGAGGCGGTTCGCCTGTACGACCCGGCGCTCCCGGTTCTCGGCCTGCCCGGGTCGCAGTGGCTGTCGCAGGCGGCCGCCGCCGGGCTGCGTGCAGTGCCGGAGGCGTTCGCCGATCGGGCGTACACCCCCGAGGGGCATCTCGTGTCCCGCCGCCTGCCGGGCGCCGTGCTGCATGACCCGGAACTGATCGCCGTGCGGTGCGTCGAGATGGCGCGCACCGGGAAGGTACGGGCGATCGACGGCAGCCTGGTGGACGTACCCGCGCGTTCGCTGTGCATTCACGGTGACACGCCGGGCGCGGTGGAGATCGCGCGCCGGGTGCGGACAGCGCTGCTGAAGGCCGGGGTCGTGCTCCGCGCGTTCGCCCAAGAGGCGTGAGCTCGGGTGCGGATCCTGGGTGCGGGCGCCAGCGCGATCCTGGTCGAGCTCGACGATCTGGACCAGGTCATCGGGCTGCACGCCGCGCTGCGCCGTACGCCGCCGGCCGGCACCGTGGATCTGGTACCCGCCGCGCGGACCGTGCTGGTCGTCTTCGACGGCTCTGCCACCACCGCCGACCGGGTCGAGGCCGAGGTTCGCCGCCGCGAGATCGATCCCGCGATCGAGCAGGGCGGCAGCCTGGTGGAGGTGCCGGTCGTGTACGACGGCGAGGACCTGGGCGAAGTCGCTGAGCTGACGGGACTGACCGGGCGGCAGGTTGTCGCCCGGCATCTGCAGCCGGAGTACCGGGTCGCCTTCTGCGGGTTCGCACCGGGCTTCGCCTACATCGCCGGTGGTGACCCGGTGCTGCGGGTACCGCGCCGGGACAGTCCCCGGACGAAGGTTCCCGCGGGGTCGGTCGGGGTGGCGGACGAGTTCACCGGTGTGTACCCGCGGGAGATGCCCGGCGGATGGCGGCTGATCGGGCGCACGGACGCGGTGCTGTGGAGCCTCGACCGTGACCCGCCTGCCCTGCTGCCACCCGGCACCCGCGTCCGCTTCGTGGAGCGGCCGCAGTGATCGAGGTTATCCGCGCCGGCTCGCTCACCACGGTGCAGGACCTGGGCAGGGCGGGGCTGGCGCACCTGGGCGTCGGCCGCTCCGGGGCTGCCGACCGCGGCAGTCTCCGGTTGGCCAACCGCCTGGTGGGCAACCGCGAAGACGCCGCATGCCTTGAGATCACCTTGGGCGGTTTCGCGGCGCGGTTCGGGGAAGCCTGCGTCGTCGCACTTGCCGGCGCTCCGTGCCCGGTCCGCGTGTCCGGTCGGGAGGCGTTCATGCACGGGCCGATACACGTTGCCGCGGGCGACGAGCTGAGCGTCGGTGTACCGGCGCAAGGGGTGCGCACGTACCTTGCCGTGCGCGGCGGCTTCGGCGTCGCGCCGGTGCTCGGCTCGCGGTCCACCGACGTGCTGGCCGGACTGGGTCCGGAGCCGCTGCGTTCGGGAACGCGCCTACCCGTGGGCAACGACGCCGGCGAACTGCCCTGCGTCGACGTCGCACCCGTCCCCGCGATTCCGGAGGAGATCATTCTGCGGGTGTTGCCCGGGCCGCGGGCCGACTGGTTCACCCCAGCGGCGCTCACGGCCCTGGCCTCCCACGCGTACGAGGTCACCACACAGAGCAACCGGGTGGGCCTGCGCCTGTCGGGCCCGAAGCTCGAGCGCGTCGTCACCCGGGAGCTACCGTCCGAAGGAATGGTGTGCGGTGCCTTGCAGGTGCCGCCGAGCGGACAACCGGTGCTCTTCCTCGCCGACCACCCGGTCACGGGCGGTTACCCGGTGATCGGCGTGGTGGGGGAGCAGGACATCTGCCTCGCCGCGCAGGCCCGGCCCGGCCAGCGGTTGCGATTTCACGTCCTGCCGCCCCGGTAGGCACTACCTCCGGTGCGCTGCGGTCGTCCTCGTCGAACGTCATGTCACCAGCGGCAGGCTGTTGTGTGTCTTGGCCAGTGCGGTTCGACGCTTGCCACAGCGCGGCCGAGTCTTGCCGAATCCTTACGGCCAGTCCGCATGAGTTTGGCGCGCCGAGCGGGGGGCAGGCGGACGTTTGAGCGACCGGATGGACGGCCAGCGAACCCTCCGCCGACCCCGACGAACGTGTGCTGTCCGACCAGGAGCTCCAACAGGCAGCCGAGGCGAGCAAGGGGTAGGAAACGGCGCCCGGTTCGATCGAGTCGCCGAAATCCGGGGCGCGGCCCGCAGCAGCGCTGGATCGGGACCGTCCCACCAGGACAGGGCGGCGTCGTAGGCCGCGGCGGCCGGGCCGCCGGCCGACGGCATCGAAGCGCGCCGCCACCGTCCGGTGCGTACCGGTGGACCCGCCACAGCGCCGACCACTCGCGGCGGTGCTCGCCCCGGCTCCACGGCGTGTACCGCTTGGTGAGCACCGACCCGGTGACCGTCAGCTGGTGTGTGTGAACCACGGTCGTGTCACCACGTCAGGTCGACAGCCGTGGTGTCCGGAACGTCGAAGTTCACCGTCGCGGTCGCCATGGGCGCCGCGGCGGGTTCGTCGGGCGCGTGCGCAGCGTGGTGTCGGTTTCGCGGTGCGCGCCGTGCCGGTAAGGGTCAGGACGGGCACCGCGACATGCGATGCATGCCGGGTAACCCGGACAGGGCATGGGAGTCCGGCCCGCGTAGGGACCCTTTGTTCGCCAGCCGTTCCTTGACCGGGCGGCTGGCGTGACAAATAGTGGCCACAGCCAGATCGACAGGGGAGGTTGCATGTCCGAGTGGATGCTCAGCCGGCGCCAGGCGCTCACCGGTGCGGTGCTGGCGGGCGGCGTCGCCGTGCTGGCCGCCCCGGAGCCCGCCACGGCCGCGCTTTCCGACACCGCCGACCCGTTCCTGCTCGGCGTCGCCAGCGGTGACCCGCTGCCGCACAGCGTGATCCTGTGGACGCGACTGGTGCGCGACCCGTACGACGCCCGGGCGCTGGCCCGCCCGGAGTGCGTGGACTGGCAGGTCGCCACCGACGAGCGGTTCCGGCACGTGGTGCGGCACGGCACCGTGCTGGCCCGCCCGGAGCTGGCGCACTCGGTGCACGTAGACGCCGGCGGGTTGCTGCCCGGTCACGAGTACTTCTACCGCTTCCGGGCGTTGGGCCAGCTCAGCCCGGTGGGCCGTACCCGGACCGCGCCGCCGCCCTGGCAGGCCGGCGGCAGGCTGCGGCTGGGCGTCGTCAACTGCCAGGACTTCCAGAACGGGTACTGGCCGGCGTACACCGCACTGTCCAATGAGGACCTCGACGTGGTGTTCCACCTCGGTGACTACATCTACGAGTACGACCCGCACAGCGTCTTCCCCGACCGGCAGCATGTCGCCCCGCAGACGCCCGGGCTCGACCAGCTCCGCACGCTGGACGACTACCGCAACCGGCACGCGCAGTACAAGTGCGACCCGACCCTGCGGGCGGCGCACGCCGCGTTCCCGTGGATCGTCACCTGGGACGACCACGAGACGGAGAACAACTACGCCTCGCTCATCGACGAGATCGACGACACCGGGCCGAGGCGGCAAACCCCACAGGAGTTCGCCACCCAGCGCGCCGCGGCCTACCAGGCCTACTACGAGCACATGCCGATCCGGGCCAACCTGACACCGGGCAGCGCCGACCTGCGCATCTTCCGGCGCTTCGACTTCGGCCGGCTGGCCCGGTTCCACGTGCTCGACACCCGGCAGTACCGCACCGACCAGCCCGGCGGCTTCCCCGGTGACCTCGGCCTGCCCCAGGCCGGCACCGCCAACACCGCCGGCACGCTCACCGGGGAGGACCAGGAGCGGTGGCTCCTCGCCGGGCTGACCGGCTCGCCCGCGCGGTGGAACGTCATCGCCCAGCAGGTGATGATGAGCCGCACCCTGTTCCCGAACCCGGCGCAGGTACCCCCGCCGGTGATCGCCAACCTGGACCAGTGGGACGGGTACGCCCCGCAGCGGCGCCGCCTGCTCGGGCTGCTCGCCGAACGGCGGGTGGCCAACCCGGTCGTGCTCGCCGGCGACATCCACTCCACCTGGTTCAGTGAGCTGAAGCTCGACTTCGATCGGCCGGAGTCGCCGCCGGTGGCGGTCGAGTTCACCGCCACGTCGATCAGCTCCGACTTCCCGATCGCGTTCGACGCGCCGATCAAGGCGGCCAACCCGGTGCTCAACCCGCATGTCCGCTACTTCGACGGGGCCAAGCGGGGATACCTTCGGGCCACTGTCGACCGCCACTCCTGGCGCACCGACGTGCGCACCGTCGACACGATCGCGGTCCGCCAGGCACCCGTCCGCACCGGCGCCTCGTTCGTGGTGCAGGCCGGATCGTCAACACTCACACCGGCCTGACCCGCCGGCCGGACGCTCGGTCAAGAACTTCGACCCATTCAGGCGGCCCTGATCCGCCACCGGATGATGTGCCTGGTCCAGTCCGACGACCCCGACATCCGTTTCGAACCCGTCGGCGCCACCCCCCGTTCGGTGGAACGACGAGGGAGCCCTCAGAACCGGCGCGAGGTGCGCTCGTAGAACGGAACATCGACGCGGTCAACAGTCGGATGCGGGCAGCCACTCCAGGCTCTGCCCCGCCCGGTCATCGCCGCTCCGATGGCGGGTGGACCGTCCACTCCGGAGCTTGTCGCCGCGGTGTCCAACGCAGGCGGGTTCGGCTTTCTCGCCGCCGGGTACCTGACGCCGGAGCGGTTGGCCGCCGATATCGCCGATACCCCTCTGGTCCTCGCGATGTACGTCACGCGGGACCGCGAGTTCGTGATCAACGCGAAGGGTGTCAATCGCCGGGGCGGATCAGGCCTGTCTCGTAGACGACTACCACGGCCTGCGCGCGGTCGCGCAGCTCGAGTTTGGCGAAGATCCGGGCGACGTGCGTCTTCACCGTCGCCTCGCTGAGCGTCAGGCACTCGGCGATCTCCGCGTTCGACAGACCCCGGCCGACATGCCGGAGCACCTCCAGCTCTCGCGGCGTCAACGCCGACAGGTCGGATGGGACCGGCGCCTCGCCCTCCGGCCGGGCGTATCGCTGCACCAGCCGCCGGGTGATCGACGGGGAGAGCAGCGCATCGCCGGTGCTCACCAGCGTCACCGCCGCGGTCAGCTGCTCCGGCGACACGTCCTTCAGCAGGAACCCGCTCGCCCCGGCAGCGAGCGCCGCATACACGTACTTGTCGAGGTCGAAGGTGGTCAGGATGATGACGCGCGTGTCCGGCAGCTCGTCGAGGACCCGCCGGGTCGCGTCCAGGCCGTCCAGCCGCGGCATCCGGATGTCCATCAGGATCACGTCCGGGCGCAGCGACCGCGCCAGCTGCACCGCCTCCAGGCCGTTGGCCGCCTGGCCCACTACCTCGATCCCAGCCGCCTTCAAGATCATTGTGAAGCCGGTGCGCACGAGGGCCTGGTCGTCGGCGATGAGCACGCGCGTCACAGCGGGATCCTCGCGCGTACCCGGAATCCGCCGCCGAGCCGTCGACGCGCGTCGAGATGGCCGCCGAACGCGGCGACGCGCTCCCGCAGCCCGAGCAGACCGCGCCCCTCGGTCTGCGCCGATCGCGGCGTCTGCGGCGCAGCCTCCCCGGTGAGTACGCTCGGGCCGGTGTTGAGGATCTCCAGCCGCAGGTGCCGGTCGGTGTAGCGGACGTGCACCTCGGCGCGAGCGCCCGGGGCGTGCTTGAGGGCGTTGGTCAGCGCCTCCTGGATCACCCGGTACGCCGTGAGGTCGATCCCCGGCGGCAGCGGCCGTGGCTGCCCCTCGACGGTCAGCTCCACCGGCAGGCCGGCGAACGCGACCCGGTCGACGAGCTCGTCGAGCCGGCTCATCCCGGGCTGCGGCGTCAGGTCGTCCTCGCCGGAGCCGCCCGACGACAGCAGGCCGAGCAGGGTCCGCAGCTCGGTCATCGCCTCCCGCCCGCTGGATTCGACCGCCTGCAGCGCATCCGTGGCATCCTGCGGAGCGCCGCGGACGATCTGCCGCGCCGCGCCCGCCTGAATGATCATTAGGCTGACGTTGTGGCTGACGATGTCGTGCAGCTCGCGGGCGATCCGGTCGCGCTCCGCCGAGACCGCGGCCGCGACGGTCGCCGCACCCGCCTCGTCCAGCAGCCGGACCCGGTCGCGCAGGGAACGCTCGTAGCGTTGTCGAATGCTCCAGGCGTACCAGACGACGACGAGAAAGAGGACCGCGAGCGGCGCGGCGGCCCGGCCGGGCAGCGTCACGCGGACCTCGCGGAACGCCCACCCGGCAGCCGCCGCGGCAGCCAGCAGCGCCCCCACGGCGACCCGCGAACGCAGCGTGCCAGCGAAGATCATCTCCCCATTGTGGCAAGACCGCCCGAGAGCCCGCATCAGCCTGGCGACCCGGGTGTGTACATCCCTGGGATGACCCGCCACTGCGAGTTGCATCCCTAGCCCGACGCGGCCCGGGGCCGGCGGTGCCTATCGTCGCCGTCATGACACAAGCCGAGGTATTGGTGCAGCTCACGGCGGTGCACAAGCGGTACGGCGAGACGGTGGCCCTCGATGGCGTGGACCTCGCCGTCCGCCAGGGCGAGTCGGTCGCCGTGATGGGCCCCTCCGGCAGCGGCAAGTCGACGCTGCTCAACATCGTCGCCGGGCTCGACCGCCCGACATCCGGCACGGTCACGGTGCACGGCGAGAAGCTGACCGCCCTGGGCGAGGGCGCTCTGGCCCGCTACCGCCGCCGCCGCATCGGCATGGTCTTCCAGTTCTTTCACCTCCTCGACGACCTGCCCGTCCTGGACAACGTCATGCTGTCGGCGCGGCTGATCGGAACCCCCTATAAGCAGGCCCGGGCGCGGGCGATGGGACTCCTGGATGAGCTGGGCATCGCTGGGCGCAAGGACGCCTATCCGGCCCACCTCTCCGGCGGCGAGCGCCAGCGGGTGGGGGTTGCGCGGGCGCTGATGAACCGGCCCGCCCTGCTGCTGGCCGACGAGCCGACCGGCGCCCTTGACAGCCGTACCGGCGAGCAGGTGATGGACCTCCTGCTCGACCTCAACCAGATCGGCCAGACGCTGCTGATCGTCACCCACGACCTGCGGCTGGCCGAGCGCTGCGCCAGCCGGGTGATCCACTTCGAGGATGGCAAGGTCACCGAGATGGAGTCGGTGTGATGGCCGCGACGTGGGCGGTCGCGCGCGCCGCCGTCCGCCGCCGGCGGACGCAGACCGCGCTCATCGGCGTCATCGTCACCCTCTGTACGGCGACCCTGCTCGTCGGCCTCGCCCTGCTCGCCGCCGTCACCGGCCCGTTCGACCGGACATTCGGCCAGCTCAACGGCGCCCACGCGACGGTACTCTTCGACAGCGCGAAGGTCGCCGACGACCGGGTCGCCACGACCGGACAGGCCGGCGGCGTCACCGCGAGCGCCGGCCCCTTCCCGGTCGCGACCGCCCCGCTCAGGCGCAGCGACGGCAGCACCATGGGCGGGCCGATGCGGATCGCCGGGCGGCCCGAGCCGGGCGGCCCGGTCGACGGGCTCCGGCTGACCTCCGGACGGTGGGCGAGGACTCCCGGGGAGATCGTGCTCGGCGCCCACGTGCGGTTCGGCCCCACCCCGCAGTGGATCATCGGGCAGACGTTCACCGTCCCGAACGCGGGGACCGTGACGGTCGTCGGCCTCGCCTACTCGGTGACGCAGACCGCCGACGCGTGGATGCGGCCCGACGACGTACGCCGGATCGGCGTGACGAGCACCGAGATGCTCTACCGCTTCGCGCCGGAGTCGGCGCGCACCACCGACCAGATGACGCAGCGGCTGGCCGCCGTCACCGCCGGACTTCCGGCCGACGCCGTGTCCGGCACCGCCAGCTACCTGACGAACCGGGAGCGGGCCGGGCAGCGCGCCAAGACGATCAGCAGCTTCCTCACCGTCTTCGCCGGGCTGTCTCTGCTGGTCGCCGTCCTCGTCATCGGCAACGTCGTCAGCGGCGCGGTCATCGCCGGATTCCGCAGTATCGGCGTCCTCAAGGCGGTCGGCTTCACCCCCGGCCAGGTGACGGCGGTCTTCCTACTGATGATGACGGGACCGGCTCTGATCGGCTGCGCCGTCGGGGCGGTCCTGGGCAACCTCGCGACCTCGTGGCTACTCGGCCAGTTCAACAACAACGATTACCTGCTCGGTCTCGACACGACACCGTCCCCGCTGCTGACCGCCGCGGTGATCCTCGCGATCCCGGCGCTGGTGACGTTGACGGCGCTGGTCCCGGCCCTGCGCGCGGGCCGGACGACGGCTACGGCCGCCCTCGCCGCCGTCCCTTCCCAGACCGGTCGCGGCCGCGGCGTGCAGCGGATGCTCTCGCGTTCGCGCCTGCCGCGGGCGGTCAGCCTCGGCCTGGCCGTGCCGGTCGTCCGGCCCGCGCGGACGCTACTGACCCTGCTCGCGATCGTCCTCGGCAGCGCCACCGTCGTCTTCTCGACCGGGTTGACCGCCTCGGCTCAGCGCTGGAACGCCGCGCTCGTCCGCGCCGACCACGTCCAGGTGCAGGTCGCGAACCCGCCGGAGGGCGGTCCGGCCCGCTTCGAGGGCACCGGCCGCCGCCAGCCGCAGGGGACGCGGATGACCCCGGCGGAGGTGGAGGCGTTCCTGCGGGGCGTGGCGGGCGCACGGTACGTCACGGCCGTGTTCCAGGATGATGCGACCGTCGCAGGCATCACCGAGACCGTCATGCTGCAGGCGTACCGGGGCGACTCTGCGCACCTCGGCTACCAGATCCTCGACGGCCGCTGGATCGCCGGCGCCGGGGAGGCGGTCGTCGGGGCCGAGACATTGCGGCTGACCGGCAAGTCGCTGGGTGACAGCCTCACACTGTCCATCGCCGGGCGGGCGGTCACCGTGAAGATCGTCGGCGAGGTCTTCGGCGTCCACAGCGACATCCACGTGGACCTGGCCTCCGTGCCCTTCATGGAATCGGAGGCGCGCGTCGGGGCCTACTACGTCGGGCTGGAACCCGATGTGACCGCCGCCCAGTTCATCCACCGGGTGGCCACCGGCGGGAACGCCGGGCTGATCGCCGAGCAGCCCGACCGCGACGAGATCAACATGGCGCCCCTGCTGACCGTCATCGGCGCGCTCACCCTGGCCCTGCTCGTCGTCGCCGGTCTCGGCGTCGCCCACACCGCGGTGCTCAACACCCGCGAACGCCGCCGCGACCTCGCCATCGTCAAGGCCGTGGGCATGACACCTGCCCAGGCGGTGGTCATGGTGATCACCTCGATGGCGGCCCTCGGGATCATCGGCGGCATCCTCGGCCTGCCCGGCGGCGTCGCGGCCCAGCAGGCGATCATCCGGCTCATCGGGGACTCCGCCGGCACCCGGCTGCCCCCGGCCATCATCGACGTGTACGCCGCGCCGCAACTGGCCGGCCTGCTGCTCAGCGGGGTGTTCATCGCAGTGCTCGGCGCGCTGATCCCCGCCCGGCTGGCGGCCCGGATCAGCACCGCATCGGCGCTGCACACCGAGTAGCCCGGGCCTGTTGCAGACCCACGGTTCTGACCCGGCGAGCACGGCGTGGCCAATCAACCCGTCGCAGCAGTGGCCAACGAGCCTCCGCGGTTGCGCCGCTGCCGTTGGCCGAGTCGGTGTTGGCCGCGGGCATCGTGTCGGGGTCTGGGGTTGGTCCGACTAGGTGGAAAGGCGGATATCTGCTGGGTCGCGGTCGTCGCGCAGCCCTTTCCAGGATGGTTGGCGGAGCCGACGCTCCGGTGTCCAGGAGCGGAACGTCACCTCACTGACGAGCACTGGGCGGACCCATTCGGCATGTCGGGCGTGTTGGCGGGGCACCGGTTGCGCGAACGGTGAGCTGGGCTGCCGGAGCGGCTCCAAGCGTTGTTGGAGGTCTCGCTGCGCGGCCTCGGTGAGTCCGGTGCTCACCTGGCCTACGTAGGTCAGCTGGTCGTCAGCGTCATACATGCCGAGCAGCAGGGAGCCGATCGTCCCCGACCTATGGCCCGCGCCCGGCTTATAGCCGGCCACGATCACCTCGACCGTGCTCGTGAACGGGACCTTGATCCATGCCGGCGACCGCCGGCCGGGCTGGTAGGTGGCGGCCAGCTGTTTGGCGATCACACCTTCGAGGCCCAGCTCCTGGGCTGCTGTGATCAGCGCGGGTCCGGCATCGCCCGTCCAGTACGGGGGTGTGTCCACGGTGTCGCCGGTGAGGTCGAGTCGCTGCAAGGCATCGCGTCGTTCCACGTAAGGCAGCGGCATCAGGTCGGTGCCGTCGAGATGGAGCAGGTCGAACAGGTAGAACCGCACCGGTGATCCGCCGACCAGGCTCGCGCTGGGCGCTCGCGCGCGCATGCGCTGCTGCAAGGCGGTTTGACTCGGCAGGCCGTTACGCCCCAAGACCACGATCTCCCCATCCAGAACCGCTCGCCGGCCGGCGAGCGCGCTGCTCAACGCAGCCAGTTCCGGGTAGGTCTGGGTGACGTCGACATTGCTGCGGTTGAGCAGCCGCACCTTGTCGCCGGTGACATAGGCGATGGCGCGCATGCCGTCCCAGAAGAACTCATATCCCCACTCGCCCGCCACAGGCAGCGACCCGACGGTGGCGAGCATGGGCTTGACCTGGGTCGGCATCTCTGTTGTCGGGGCGTGATCCTGGTCCTCGTCGCCGTCATCCAGACGTGCCGGCAGCGCGGGTGCGGTCGAGGCAACCGTCAGGCCCAGCCGGTCCCTCATCAGAGCGACCGGGCTAAGGTCCAGGACCGGCCAGCTCGGTGGTAGCGCATCCGTGGCGCGCTTCGGGTTGGCGGTGACGTAGTAAGCCTGGTACGTCAGGGCCGCGGCCACCGCGTGGCCGACCGTCAGATCACCGTGAGCCAGCCGGGCGAACTCGCTGACCTGGCGAAGCGTCTCTGCCGGATCCTGGCCGTCGTCGCCGCCGAGCGGCAAAATGACCATGGTCTTGGTGTGTGCGAGCCGCATGAGCTGGATGATGTCCCAGTCGTCGGTCAGGGCAGCCAGCGCCGCGGCCAGGCATGTGGATGGCACCCCGACGTGACGTCCCTCGGCGTTGATTTCCGAGATCAGCTCGGCGGCACCAATTTGACCGTGCGCGTACGCCAGCAGCGCCGAGCCGTCGTAAACGACGGCGATCTCAGTCACGCCGCGTGGCCCCGCGCCCGGTCGAGCAGCCGTTGCGCCTCGACCAGCGCGGCCTGGGGGATCGTCATCGCAAGCTGGCGGCGCCACCGTTGCCGCCCGGCCTCGGTCACGTCGAAGCCCGCCGCACGCAACACCTCGTCCAGCGTGGGATCGGTGACCGTCTCGCGCCGCACGTCTGGGGCATCCTCAGATGCACCGCCACCGGCCACGTGGCCATCTTACCCGCCAAGGTCGCCAGGACCAGACCCCGGTCTCTTGCGCCCTGCGGCCCGGCCGGCGGTGCGGTCCGCGTCCGTAAACACTTCGACGCCATCATCGCCGCGATCCAGCCGAGAGGCAGCCATGCCCAGTCGCCCAACCTAGCCACCACCAGGCGAGGACGGTCAGTTGAACGAGACTGGCGTTTCCGCTCCCTGCGGTGGCGACGCCACCCCGGCGATCAGCTTGGCTCCGATCGGCCACACCCGCGCCGACCAACCGATCGATGTCAACCCGCGGGCCAATTGCTCAGGCTGGGGAAAGACCTTCACGATCCGATGCACGCTACCGTCGTTGAGCTGACGCCGAACCGCGGGCGCCGGCTGCCCGGTAAGGACTTCCTCAACAGCCTCCTCACCCGGTCCGTCATCCACAAAGCAGGCCCGGCCGCCGGGACGCAAGGCACGCCGAACCAGCTCCCAGAACGCAGCAAACCGCGCCGGCGGGACATGGGACAGCCAGAAGGCGAAGAACACCGTGTCGAACCGCCGAGGAGCGTTCCACGCAAACAAATCAGCCTGAACGAACTCCACGCCCAGATCGCCTACGCGGTCCCTGGCCACGGCCAACATCTCCGGAGCAGCGTCCACCGCGGTAACCCGATGCCCCCGCGTCGCCAGGGAACCTTGTCCACTGCCCGGTGCCGCACGCCAACTCCAGCACCTCGCCGTCGATCGGCAACCCCTGAGCCAACGCGTCCAACGAGCGTAGATCCTCGTGGCTCTCATACGCCTGGTCGTACTCGCCCGCCACGGCACGGTAATAGGCCATCTGATCCCGGAGCAGCTCATCGACGTCACCCACATCGCAACCGTAACCGCGCCGCTTCACCGGCAAACCCCGGTAAGTCCCCGCGCCAGCCGCGGGACGGCGGACAATGTCCTGCTCGCCGGGCTGGAGATCCTGGCGGTGCCCGGCTGCGAGTTGGCGCTACGGCCAGTCGGCTGCTGGCGCGAGGTGCTGCCGAGGCCACGCACGGTTACCCTTGCCGAAAGAGCGGTGCGCCTCGCTACCCGCGGGTGGGGCGGACCTGCTGCGCCAGATGGACTACACAATGCCGCCGACCACCGTGCGGGTTGGCCGATCAACCAGCGAGCACCTTGGACCGCCGATGCATCGGCGGCTCCTCGATCCCGGCCGACGGCCGACCTGGGCGGGTGGTCCGGGTCCGGGCCCCGGCTCCCCGCCCGTCCGGTCATGCCGGACGCTCCGCCGGGGTACCTGAGGTAAGACGCGGCGGCGCGGTGAAGGGGGTCAGGCGATGAGGTCGATCTGGACGGGAACCGTCTCCTTCGGACTGGTGTCGATCCCGGTGAAGCTGTACTCGGCCACCGAGGAGAAGGACATCCGGTTCCACCAGATACATGCCAAGGACGGCGGACGGATCCGCTATCGGCGTACGTGTACGGTCTGCGGCGAGGAGGTCAGCTACGACGACATCGCCAAGGGGTACGACCTCGGCGGCGGTGAGACTGTCGTCCTCACCGACGAGGACTTCACCGACCTGCCGCTGCCCACCAGCCGCGCCATCGAGGTGCTGGAGTTCGTGCCGGCCGAGCAGATCGATCCGATCCTGTACGCCAAGGCGTACTATCTGGAGCCCGACGGCCGGGCCGCGAAGCCGTACGTGCTCCTGCGCGCGGCGCTGACAAGGTCCGACCGGGTGGCGGTCGTCAAGGTGGCCCTGCGCCAGCGCGAGCAGTTGGCCACCCTTCGGGTACGCGATGACGTGCTCCTGCTCAACACCATGTTGTGGCCAGACGAGGTGCGCAAACCCGACTTCCCATTCCTCGATCAGGACGTGGCGGCGCGGCCCGCCGAGTTGGCGATGGCCGATTCGCTGGTCGAGTCGATGGCGGCAGACTTCGACCCGACCCAATACACCGACAACTACCGGGCGGCGCTCCAGGAGGTCATCGGCGCGAAGGTGGCCGGCCGTGCGGTCATCAAGCCCGAGCAGGAACAGGCGGGTCCGACGCCGGCCATCGACCTGATGGCCGTGCTGCGCGCGTCTGTGGAGCGGGCCCGGGCGGCACGAGGTGAACCAGGCGGCGAAGCCGCCGAGCCGACGTCGACCAGCAAGACGGCCGGAAAGCGGACTGAGCGGGCCAAGAAGGCGGCGCCCCCGAAACAGACCGCGGCCAGGAAGACGCAGACGCCTCGGCCGGACCGAACGCAAGACGCGGCGGCCAAGACGACGCCGAAGAAGGAAGCCACGAAGACGGCAGCCAAGAAAACGCCGGCCAAGAGATCCGCGGCCAGGAAGGCGACCGCGCGCACACTCGCCTGATCAAAGGGTGAACACGAATGCCCGCCCGTCGCCAAACCGCCGCCACCCGAGGGCCAGGTACGCCGTCGGATGGCGGGTCACGGTTCGGCGCCGGCCCGGAGGCGGCGTACGAACAACCCCGCTAGAGCAGTCCTCCCATCGCGGGATCGCTGATGCTGTCTTCGCCGTTCTCGAGGTGGCCGGCGTATCGGTACTGGAAACGCAGGTCTCCCTGGACGGTGATGACCAGGTCGTACCAGCCGCGTGTGCGTGACAAGGACCAGTGCTTCGTCTGCGCCTCGCCGGGCTCGAGCGTCAGCTTCGTTTCCTGGGACGTGTAGCCGTCGCGCACAGCCACCTGGGTCCGCTCCGCACCGGGGTTCCTGATTTCCAGGGCGATTCTGCCGTTCCGCTCGTCGTAGGACGACTTGACCGCGGAAGAATCCGTTGGGCCGTGGACCGACAGGTCGAACCCGGGCACCGCCTCCCACGTGTCGGTCAGGTGCTTGCCCGGCTCGACGGTGTAGGCGCGGGGCGGCTGGGCGCCGCCGGCCGACCGCACGTGGAAGACCGCTGCCGCCTGGCCGGAGTTGCGGAAGTCGATGCTGAACGACCCGTTGGCGGTGTGCCCGTCGGCGTGCAACGTGTACGGGATAGCCCTTGCCGGACGTACTCCTTGTTCCTGGTGAGGCAGCCGCTGGGCGACGTGGGCGCGGCAGTCCTGCGGCCGCAGGCGTTGTGCCTTGGCGGTCGCGGCAGGCAGCTTCGGGTGGGCGATGCACCGGGGCCGCTGCGGCAGCGGCGGGACCGCGCGCGGCCCGGGCCTCCGCTACAGTCGGCGCGGTCGCCGGTCGATGACGGGGAGGGCCGGGTGCAACCAGATCAGCCAACGCCGCCGTGGTCGCCGCCACCACAGCAGCCGGGACCGGGATCGCCGCAGCCCGGTCCATGGGTGCCGCAGCCCGGGTCGTGGTCGCCGCAGTCGGGCCAGTCGGCGCCGTACCGGGCTCCGGGCCAACCGCCGCAGTACTCTGACGGGCCCGCGTCGTTCTCCGGCCAGCCGGGGGTGTTCCCGGACCTGACCCAGCCGGTGGCCCCGAGTCGCCCGTGCCGGACCGCAGCCGGCGCCCGATGGTGGCCGTCCTGTTCGGCGTCGCGGCCCTGGTCGTCCTGCTCGGCGCCGGCGGCACGGTCGCCTGGGTGCTGAGCCGGCACGGCGGCGGCCCGAAGAATCCCGCGGGGGGAGCATCCCCGGCCGGCGCCGCCGCCACCTGGGGCGTCGGCTCGTGCATCTACCTGTCCAAGGACTTCCCGTATGCCACGCCGAGCGTGGTCAACCCGGAAATGCAGCACATCATCGAGCAGTCCAAGGAGTACCAGCCGGTGTCCTGATCCACGCGCCATCGCGCGGATCACCTCGCTGGGCGCGCATATCGATCAGAGCAAGCCGATCCAGGACAGCGGCTGCCCGGACGACACCGACATGGCCGTGCGCACCAAGACCACCGGTCTGGGCGCGACCTCCGACTCCCAGGTGTACTGCATGCGCAACCTCAAAGCGCCGCACCCCGGCGACCCGGGCGGCGGCGGGGGTGGCCTGGTGGTCAACGACTGCGTCTACGTCGGCAGCAGCAACGGCGGCCGGCTCCTCAATGACCAGGTCGAGGAGCTGCCCTGCGCGGACGGGCCCGCGATCCGCACCCAGTGCGTCCGCGCCCCTCTCGGGTACCCGCTCGTCGCGATGGCCGACAGCGCGGCGCAGTGTCCGAAGGGGACACGCGGACACCAGTACACGGGCTATGACCGGTGGCTGTGCGTCCGCTACCCGGATGGTTCCTAGCGCCGATACCCGTACCAGCTCGCCGGCTCCGCCACCGCGCGGGACGAGGCGATGCTGAATTGATCGAGGTAGGTCGAAGTACAGGAGCGCTGGTGATCAGGCGACCGATCGTTCCACGCCCACGAGACGCCGTGCGGTCAGGCGACCGGCAGGAGCCACCGTCCGGTCTGCGGGTCGATCATGCCGAATCGTACCGCCGTGGTGGCCGCCTCCAGCCGGGAGTGCGCACCAAGTTTGATCAGTACGGACTGGATGTGGTAGCGCGCCGTGGTCTCGGCGATGCCCAGTTCCTTGGCCAGCCGGATGGTGTTGCGCCCGCGGACGAGCCCGCCCAGCACCTGCCGCTCCCGGGGAGTCAGGAAGGCTGCCAAGTGCGTGGTGTCGTCGGCCCGGCCGAGGGCGGCTCGACCGCCCGGATCTCGGGCAACCAGTCGAGCACGGTCTCCGTACCGAACTCGACATCAAGCACGCCGACATCGATCGGCTCCCGGCGCAGCACCGCGATGGCCTGGTCGGGGTGGAACGTGATGGCAACTACCTCGGGCCCGAGCATACCGAGCAAGTGAGCCAGCGACTCCGCGAACACCACATGGTCGTCGCAGATGAGCACCCGCATCAGGACCCGGCCTCCGGCTCGTCCGGCGCCGCCCGCCGCGCGTTGTCGATGACGTTGCGGCGGGACCCGGTCGGGTGCGCGGGCGCATGGAGATGCGCCGCCGCCGGAATCCGCGCCGAGATATTCACCATCGGTGCCCCCAAGGGTGGTGCCTGTCCGGCAGCGCGAAAGGCCTATCGGGAAGATCCGTTTCCGCTGTTATCAGACGTTTACCCAGCCTTCAGGCTAGAACGACCTGCCGACCGGCATGACTCGTCCGCCCGTGTACGCGTAGCCAACGACGTGTCGCGAATCGTGGCCGTTCGGCTGAGCCAGGTCATGTCCGGCGCATGGCGCGCTACATTCCGGGAAGGACCGCTTCGTGCCGATTCACCGGAGGAACGAGGCCCGCATCTAGCCGGATGCCGATGAGTCGTCACCGGGTTCGACGAAGGTACCCAGCGACTCGGCCGGCATGCCCAGCCCTACCCGGCATCCCCCCAGGACACTGCGGCCGATTTCGAGATGACCGGCCGCAGCAATGGCGAACTCCTGCACGATATCCAGGCCCAGCGAGTCAGACCCGGGCGGGACCGCGCCGAAGCCCGGACCGTCGTCGTCCACCCGGATCATCACCCATCCGGCCTGATTCTCGACCCGCACGTCCACCTGGCCGTTCGGGCCTGCGGCCCGGACAGCGTTGTCAACCATGTTGCGCAGCACCCGCCAGCACGCCAGTCGTTCCGCCCGTACCCACGCCTCCTCCGCGGTGAGGCTGGTTGCGGTCGACGTCGACAGCCGAACCGCGCGCAGCACTTCCGCCGCGAAAATGTGGAGCGGGATCAGCTCGACATTGCTGGAGACCTGCTCCTCATACGGGGAAACGGTGCTGTCGTAGGCCCGTTGCAGCTGCTCCAACCAGCGCGCCTCGCCGAGGATCTGGCGGGCCCGTTGCCGGCTGTCGGGACCCACGTCCGGAGCGGATTCCAGCAAGGACGCGAGCAGCATGATGGTGGCGAGTTCATGACGGATGTCGTGGCTGAGCTTGCGTTGACGTAATCGACGTAGCAGCGAATCGCCGGTCGCGGGGCCGCCCTCAGCGAGGTGGCCGGCGCCGTTGCTCGGCATGCTCGCCCGCGCCACTGCCCGGCCCCCGGTCCGGGACGACCGGACCATGTCCACCGTGTCGTCGTTGTCAGGTCGCGGCGGCGCCGTGGCACACGGCAACTCAAGCCGTAATTTCGAAGCGTCCATATGGCCCCCTGTCGAAATGCGACACGGCAAGAATTGCGCGGGTGATCTGCCGGTAGCCGGAAACCGGTCCGTTCCGATTCGGCTTTGCGGAAATCGCGGAATCCCTACACGGCTCCCGGTTGCGCCCAACCTCGTGGCTCCGATATCGCGATCCCCGTTATGATCGTCTACCTGCTTCGGCCACTATGCGCCCGCTCTCAATGCCGTGCCACCTACTCTGGCGAGAGTACCCCCACGCCACCCACCGGCAAGCGGGAGACGGCACGCATGAGAAGCTTCAGCCGAATCGTAGCCCGGACTCGGCTGAACGTCACAAGGCCTCCTACCAACGGCGCCGCCAGGCATCCGACCCGGCGAGGTCACGGTTGCGGCCCCGGGCGGGCCGGTGAGTGGTGTCCCACCTTCGCCTGATGTGAAACGTCCAGAGAATGCGCCAGTATCGATGGTTGTGGCGGCACTTTCCATCCTCGTCGTCGACGATCACGCGCTGTTCGCCGACGCGCTGCAGGCGCGCCTCGAACGGGAAAGCGACCTCGGACCGGTCTGCGTCGCGTACGGCGTGCGCAGCGGCTGGGCCGAGTTCGTCGCGATGCGCCCGGCCGTCGTCATCCTCGACGTGCGACTCGACGACGGTAGCGGTATCGACCTGCTGGACCGCATCCGTCGCGTCAACTCGCCGGCCAAGGTAATCATGTTGACCGCCGCCGACTCGGTGAGCACGGTGGTCACTGCGCTGTCCCGGGGAGCCCGGGCGTGGCTGCCCAAGACGATCGACACCGACCATCTGGTACGGGTGGTGCGTGGGGTACACCGGGGAGAGGCTTGGCTCGACCCGCGACTCCTCGGTCCGGTTCTGGACGAGCTGGTCGCCGATGGCCTGGCTCCGCAGGCCGATCCGCTCGCGGGTCTCACGCGGCGCGAGCGCGAGGTACTCCGGTGTCTCGCCGACGGGCTAAGCACCGCGGAGACCGCGGCTCGACTGCGGATGTCCGCCAACACGCTCCGTTCGCACACCCAGAACGTCAACGCCAAGCTGGGTGTCCACTCGACGTTGGAGTCTGTGGCGATGGCCCTCCGCAACGGGCTCTCGGCCCCGGAAGATCATCCCCGGTAGTACAAGTTTCGTAGCGCCGCCGGGTCGGCCAACACGACCGTCAAGAACAAGATCACTGCTAACCGCGTGTCGATGCCGGCGACCCAGATGCCGAACGCCAACACCCGCCAGAGCTGCGCTTGCGGCAACGGCTGACCGCGTCTCATCCCGCAGAGCCCGGCCATGAGCATCGCTCAGGGGCTCCACGGGGACACAGAAAGATCCCAGCGACCTGCACGTGCGGGCAGGCCGCAGGGTCCGGGCAATCTCGCTCCAGGCCGGATCGCTGATCTCTCTTGAGCGATCGCTCAACTACCGATACAGTTCCAGTTGAGCGATCGCTCAAGAGGGACGGTGGCTCGTGGTGGTGACCGACACCAAGGATCGGCTGGTTGACGGGGCGCTGCGCGTGCTCAGTGAAGAAGGTCTCGCCAGGGCATCCGCGCAGACCGTGCTCGCGCAACTGCTCGCCGGCGCGCAGACCGGCGCCGGACTGGCACCGGTGGTCGCGGAGGGGCTGAGTCTGTGGATCGCCGAGATCGAGGCTGTGCTGCGTCGCCTGATGGCGGGCATGCCGTTCGCCGATCTGCCCAACGGACTGGGGCCGGTGGCTCGGCGGGCACTACGCGCCAAGGTCCACAGGATCGGTACCCCATGATGGCGGCGCGGGCCGCCGTGGCGGTCGTCTGGTGGTACGAGGGCCTGTGGTGCAAGATCCTCGGGGCGGACGGCAACCAGCGGTCGATCGTGGCCGGTGTGCCCGGCCTGCCCGCCCCATGGGTGACGGTGGCGCTGGTCGGGATCGGCGTGATCGAGACGGCGGTCGGCGTATGGGTGCTGAGCGGGGCGCGGCCGCGGCTGGCGGCACTGGTCCAAACAGGGCTGCTGGTCGCCTTCAACGCCGGTGGGTTGCTCTTCTCGGTTCCCCGTATCGCCGAACCGGGTCGCATGCTGACACATAATGCGGTACTGCTAGCGGTGGTGTGGCTGCTGGCCCGGCACCCGGCACGGCGGCCGCCGCATGGATAGTCCGTGGCGGGCTGGGCGGCTCACGGTGGGGCGCCGACCGCAGGTGATGTTCGGTTGGATGTACGAGGATCACAGCGTCGAGCTCGCTGTGTTCCCGCCCGCATGCCGGGTTCTCGTCATCGCCTCGGCCGGCGACACCGCCGACGCGCTGGCCCGCGCCGGTCACCGGGTCACCGCGGTGGACGTCAACTCCACCCAGCTCGCCTATGCCCGTGCCCGGCTGGCCGGAGCGTCCACCGTGACCGGCACCGCCGAGCGGATCATGGCGATCGGTCGGGCCGCGGCCGGCGCCGTGCTCCCGGCCTGGCGGCCGGAAGCCCTGATCCGCTTCCTGCAGCTGACCGACCCCGCCGCGCAGTCCGACTGGTGGTGGCGGAAGCTGGACCGCCCGCCGCTGCGAGCCCTGATGGCTGCGGCCCTGCGACCGGCCGGGCCGCTGGCCGCCTTGCTGCGGCGGGGTCTGCGTGACGTGATTCCACCGAGATTCGACCGGACACTTCGGCGGCGGATCGCGGCCGGCGTCGCGCAATACCCGAACGCCACCAATCCATGGGCGTGGCGGCTGCTGCTGGGCCGCGAGTGTCCCGGCGCCGTCCGGCCGGCTCCGGTGTCGGGCGTCGAGTGGGTGCACGACGACGTGGTCGACCACCTGAGGAGCGTGCCGGCCGGCTGGTACGACGCGGTGGCGCTGTCCAACGTACTCGACGGCCCACCCCGGGCGTTCGCCGCCCGGCTGCACGACGCGCTGCGCCACGCCGTATGCCCCGGCGGCCCGGTGGTTCTGCGTACCTTCCGCGACCGGTCGCCACTGGCCGGTCGCCCGCTTGAAGACCGTTCCCTGCTGTGGGGCGCGGTGACTCAGATCGAGATCGGAGACTGAAGATGTGGCAGGCGCTACGGCGACATCCGCTGCCCATGCGTACCCGATTCGGGCATTCGCTTGTGCTCACCTACGCGTTGCCACCCACCGTGCTTTCACCGATGCTGTCCCCCGGGCTGTCCTTGGACACGTATCGCGGACCCGACGGCACCGAGCACGCCTTCGTGGCCGTCGGCATCGTGTCGGCGCTGAGGCTGCGACCGGCGCCGCTGCCGGCCACGTGCGGCGTTGATTACGTGCTGACCGGCTACCGCATCTTCACCCGGTTCCCGACGCCGGCCGGAGGTACCATGCGGGGGCTGCAGATCCTGCGCAGCGACACCGACCGGCGGCTAATGGCGCTTGGTGGCAACCTGCTCACCCGTTACCACTACCGGCTCGCTCGGATGCGGTTCGAGACAAGCGGGTCACGGCTGAGCGCGGTCGTGCACAGCCGGGACGGGCGCGCCGACCTCGCCCTCACCGCCGACCTGGCGTCCCGGCCAGCGCCGCTGCCGGCCGGCTCCCCGTTCGCCAGCACTGCCGACGCCCGGCGCTTCGCCGGACCGCTGCCGTACACGTTCGACTACGAGGCGGGTTCCGAGTCGGTCGTGGTGGTCAAGGCATACCGAACGGAGTGGCGACCCGAGCCGATCGCGGTGAACGTGTCACGGCTGACGTTCTTCACGCACGGGCCGTTCTCCGGCGCCCACCCGGTGCTGGCCAATGCCTTTCACGTCACCGACCTCGACTACGGCTGGCACCGCGGATCGCTGCGCGCGCTGGACGGGGCCGTACGATGACCGGGGTAGGCCGAGTCGTAGCGTTCAACTGGCCTCGGTACGCCGCCGGGCTGGCCACGGTCGCGCTGGGCGTCGCCATGCCGGTACCGGGCCTGCTGCGTTACCCGATTCGGTTCGGCGCCGGGCTCGCCGCTGCCTGGATCGTCATCAGCCTGGTCGCGACGTGGTGGGCGTACGACCGTACGCCGCTGTACGGCTGGCGATGGCTGACCGGTCTCCTGCCTGCCACGCACGCCCGCTACGCGGTGGTCAGCACCGGACTGGACGAGCTCAGCCTGACGCTTCGGCGGTTGTTCCCTCACGCTTCGGCGGTGCTGCTGGACCTGTACGACCCGCGGCTGACCCGAGCAGGATCGATCCGCAGAGCCCGCGCACTCGTGCCCCCCCCGCCCGAGGTGCGACCGGCTCGCCCGGATGCCCTGCCGGTACCGGCAGCGACGCTCGACGTGGTGTTCGTGGTGTTCGCCGCCCACGAGCTACGCGCCGCCGACCAGCGGCGGGCGCTGTTCGCCGAGATCGCCCGGACGCTGCGCACCGGCGGGCGGCTGCTGCTCGTCGAGCACTGCCGAGACGCGGCGAACGTTGCCGCATACGGACCCGGCGCCTGGCACTTCTATCCGCGACGGGAGTGGCTGCGACTGGGTCGCGGCGCAGGTCTGGTGCCGGCCGGCGAGAAGACCATGACTCCGCTCGTTCACGCATTGGCGTTCCAGAAATGAGCGGGGGTATTCACGCTCGTCGGCCAACTCCGGCTGGTCGGCGACCCTGGTGGTGCTCGGACTGGCTCACCTGATGATGCCCCGCACGCTGGCCTGGCGGCCGGAGCTCACCGCGCTGCGCCCCCTGACCCGCCAGATCATGTACACCCATACCGTTCTTCATCGGACTGACCTGCCTCCTGCTCGGGCTCGCCCCGCTGGCGCTGACCACCGAACTACTTGCTCCAGGACGGACGCCCACGGCCATCCTGGCCGCCGAGTGTGTTTTCTGGGGCCTACGCTGGTGCGCGCAGTTCGTCGCCTTCCCGCCGGCAATATGGCGCGGCTCCCCGCTGTACGTTGCCGGCTACCTCGGCTTCGCCGGGCTGTGGACCTGGGTCGTCACCGTGTTCGCGACGGCGCTGACCGTCGCGTTGACCGCCCAACACGAGTCCAGGTTCAGCGGTCGGACGAGGTCGCGGGTGGTCGTCCAGATGACCCGGGCATGCTGGGCCATCCACGTGCTCAGCAGCCGGCCGCTAGTCAACGGTCGATGAGCTCGACGGTCACGGTCGCGACGTCACCCACGTCGAGGGCTTCGGCGTTGCGGACCGGGCGCTTGATGGGCAGCACGTAACTGCCACTCCCGCTGCCCGGGAAGATCGAGGTCGTCCAGGTGCTGCCTCCGACCGTGACGCGCACCCGCAGTGAACCGAAGCCACGACGCGACCCACCAGCCAGCTCACGGATCTCCTCGGACGCGTCGGCCGGCAGGCTGACGAAGATCCAGCTATCCGCGCGCCGGGCATCCCATGCCCACAGCTCGGCATCGAAAACGACCACCATCAGTTCAGCATTACAGGCAGGTCTGACAGCCTTGGCCGTTGTCGAAGGCACTGACATGCGGCGAGGTGCGCGAGCATGCCGAGTTGAGCTGCCTACCCGACGGCGTCCGGGGGCCGCTGACCGGGACACGTAATGATCGTCCGACCACGATCCAGCCCACCCCCACCCTCGCGGCCGCTGATCAAGAAGCTGCGAATCGCGCGGGGAGAGGCTGGAGCAAGGGAGGTCCTCATCCGCGCGTTCGGCTCGGCCGGGCGTTGACAGACGTAACGGTACGGGGTGCGCGGGCCAGCAATCGTCCATGCGGCGCTGGACGTGCTGACCTCACGCGGCGGACGGTGTTGGCTGGGGGTGCTCGTCGGTGTGCGCGATTCGGGTCAGTTCGCGCCAGAGAAGGACGACGAAGACCGCCGAGCCGGTGAAGGCGAACCAGAAGGGTGCCGCGACACCGTAGTGGGTGGCCAGCGCGCCGCCGATTGCCGAGCCGGCGACCAGGCCGCCGAAGACGCTGATGGTGTTCACGCTGCCGACCCTGCCCTGTAGGTGTGTCGGGACGGCTCGCTGCCTGATGGTGATGGAGGTGGTGCCCCAGATGAACGCGTGGGCGCCGAAGACGAAGAAGATCAGCGACGCGACCCACGGGGAGGTTGTGACGGCAAGGGCGAGGTGGGTGAGGGTCTCGATGATCAGTCCCGCGCGCATCACGTTGCCCAGGCTCACTCGTCGGGTGAGCCATCCGTAGAGTCCCGTGCCGAGCAGGCCGCCGGCTGCCGAGATCGTGGTGAGCAGGCCGAACCCGATAGCGCCCAGGCCGAGCCGCTGATGGGCGTACAGCACCAGGACCGACCAGGCGGCGCCGAACGTGATGTTGAAGATGAGGATGGTCAGGGACAGCGTGCGAACGGCCGGGTGGTGCACCGTCCACCGCAAGCCCTCGGCGATGTCCCGCGGCGCGCTGCTTGCCGCGTTGTGCGAGCCGCGGGCTTGGGTAGGCAGTACGAGCCTGGATACGAGCAGCACACCGGCGGTGACCAGGACGGCCTCGGCAACGAAGGGCCAGGCTTTGCCGGCGGCGAACAGGCCTGCTCCGATCGGCGGGCCCGCCAGCTGGTTGAGCGTGATGAACCCGGCCTGGAGGCGGGAGTTGGCGACGGCGAGATCGTCGCGGTGCACCAGCATCGGCGTCAGCGTGGCGGCGGTGTTGTCGGCGAATACCTCGGCCGTGGCGAGCAGTCCCAGTGCCAGCAGCGCTATGGTCACCGAGACATGGCCGCTGATCATCGTGGCGACGAGAACACCCAACACCACGGCACGGACGCCGTCCGCGCCGATCACGATTCGCCGCCGGTCGAGCCGGTCGGAGAGCACACCGGCGTACAGGCCAAACACTAACGGCGGCGCCCATCGCAGCAGGGCAGCCAACGAGACGAGGAACGCATCGTTGGTCAGCGACGCCACCAACAGCGGACCGGCGGCAATCGCGACACCATCGCCAAGGTTCGTCGTCCACGACGACGCCAGCAGCCAGCGATAGCCGGCCCCCAGCCGTGCCGGCGCAAGAACCTCCGCGAACCTGCTCACAAGGACAGGACGCTACGGCGGCCGCCGCCGAAGCCGCACCCCGATATTGCGACCATCGCAGCTGAGAACGACCATGGACAGCGCGACCCATGACGGGAAGGGCCGCACGGCACGGCGCGTTCGACGGTGAGCCCATGTCCCGCGGCGCACTACTTCGCCGTGAATCGCCCGGTCGTGCCCAGATGAGTGCCCTGGGCCTGGACAAAGACCGCGCAGTGCTTCGGGCTACGAGATGACGTTGGGCTGGTCGATCACCCACAACCAGGTGCCATCCGGCTGGCGGCGCGCCACCTCGACGGTCACTACCCCATCGACCAAGCGAGATGACGTAAGGGCCAGGTCTCCACTACGCAGCGTCGGTCGCTGGGTGCCCGGCTCAAATTTGGGCCTATCGGCCACCAGGCGCTCGTAAGCCCTCCGGATCTCGTCGGAGCCGGTCGCCATCTGTCCATCGGGCAGCGCCAGCACGGCGCCGGCTTCGTAGAGTGCGACCAAGCCGTCGACGTCACCGGCGTTCAGCCGCTCGACAATGAGACGGCTCAGGTCCTCCGGTTGCGTTGCGTGTTCCGCGTCAGCATGCATGAGGACGAGCTTGCCATTGGGGTCCGACAGTGCGTCTCGTCGTGGCGATCTTGAATCGGTGTCCGCTCCTGCCGCCGATCACCGGAGCTGGCGGTGCCCGGGCCGGGTCGCCAACGTGCCACGGTGGACTGGACCGCCCGCCATGTCCGGGTCCGGGTCGGCGGCCGCGTGTTCATCGGCGTCGATCCCAAACACGGCCGGGACGGCGCCGCGAGCTGGCCGCCGCTGGTCCTGGCCGACGCCTCGTTGCTCAGCCCGCGAGAGGCGGTCACCAACGTGTCGGGCTGAATCCGCTTCGGCGTCGATGCCGTCTGATCATTCCATCCGAATGGGTACTACGCTGAAGCCCGGCGGAGTGATGTGAGGCGTGACCCGCGTGGAGCCGATCGAGTCACCTGTCCGTACCGGCGGGGTCAGCGATGTCGACGCGGTGACCGAGCCGATGCGGCGGTGGATCGCGTCCGTCGACAATATCGATGCGCTTAGCCGGTACGCGGCCGATGCCGCGGCGGTGACGGGCGTCCTGATGGCCGGCGGCGTGGGCGCGTTGGCCACATGTCGGGCGCTGACCGGTCTGCACGATGCGCTCACCGTACGGCTGATCGAGCTCGCGGAAGCGCAGTTGGGGCCGGCGCCCTGCCGGTACGCCTGGCTCGCGCTCGGCTCGGGTGGGCGGATGGAGCAGTCGCTGTGCACCGACCAGGACCACGCGATCGCGTACGCCGATGACGGCGCCCCGGACCGGTACTTCGGCGCGCTCGGCGCGCACGTGGTCGCCGGCCTCGCCCGCGCCGGGCTGCGCCGCTGCCCGGGTGGGTACATGGCGGACCGGTGGCACCTGCCGCTGGCCCGCTGGCGGGAAGTGTTCCGCGGTTGGGTGGAGTCCCCCGAGCCGCTGGCGCTTGTCGAGGCCGAGTTGCTCCTGGACTTCCGGCGGGTGGCGGGCGAGTTGTCGCCGGTGCCGCTGGACGCGGTGCTGCGCAGCGGCTCCGCCGCGCCACGGTTCCTGGTGGGGATGGCCCGGGCGGCGGTCAGGTTTCCGCCGTCGCTGCGGTTCGGCTTGATCCGCGGCGAGCACGGGGAGGTGGACCTCAAGCGCGGGGGCTTGGCCGGCGTGGTACTCCTGGCTCGGCTGTACGCGCTGTCGGCCGCATCCCTGGCTCGCGCCACGCCTGATCGGCTGGCCGCGGCCTCCGCTGCGGGCACGATCAGCCTCGAGGGCGCGGCCGTGTTGGCCGACGCGTACCGCTTCCTTGCCGAGCTGCGCCTGCGCGCGCAGCTTCGCCAGGTGGCGGACGGGATCGAGCCGACCAACCGGGTACGGCTCGCCGACCTGACCGCCGACGAGCGGAAACGACTGCGGCGCGTGCTGAAGACCGTACGTGAGCTGCAGCGCTCGACCGAGTTGCGCTTCCACACGCACACCGTGCTGTAGGGATGGAGAGATGGCTGACGATTCCCGACGGGCCCATCTGGTCGCCGCCGCTTCGGTGGGTTTCCTGCTTTTCGGGTACCCGTTGCTGGCGGTCTTCGACGTGCCCGCGACCGTCCTCGGCGTGCCGGTGCTGTGGGCGTACCTCTTCCTGGCGTGGGCGGCGGTCGTCGCCCTCGTCGCCCTGGCCGTGCGGCGCGTTGACTGACCGGGGAGGAGGGCGGTGCTGACCACCTGGATGATCGTCGCGGTCGCGGGGGGTTACCTCGGTCTGCTGTTCGGCATCGCCCGCTACGCCGACCGGCGCGCCGATGCCGGCCGCAGCCTGGTCAGCTCCGGGTGGGTCTACGCCTTGTCGCTGGCCGTGTACGCCACATCCTGGACCTACTACGGCAGCGTCGGCCGGGCCGCGTCCACCGGCGTGGGTTTTCTGCCGATCTATCTGGGCCCGACGCTGACGTTCGCGGTGGGATGGCTCGTCGTCCGCAAGATCATTCGAGTCAGCCGGCAGCGGCGGATCACGTCGCTGGCCGACTTCGCCTCGGCCCGCTACGGCAACAGCGCGCTGCTCGGGGCATTGGTGACGCTCGTCGCGGTGGTCGGGCTCGTGCCGTACATCGCGCTGCAGCTCAAGGCCGTGTCGAACACGTTTTCCATCCTGCGCCGCTACCCGGAGATCACCTCGCCGGCGCAGCTCGGCCACCCCCCGGTGTTACAGGACACCGGTCTGTACGTGGCGCTGCTGCTCGCGCTCTTCGCCATCCTGTTCGGCACCCGTCACCTCGACGCCAGCGAACGGCACGAGGGCATGGTCGCCGCGGTGGCGTTCGAGTCGATCGTCAAGCTGGTGGCCTTCCTCACGGTCGGGGTGTTCATCACGTTCACCGTGTTCGGTGGGGTGGGCGACCTGTTCGGCCGGGCGGCGCGGGCTCCGGCGACCGCGGCGCTGTTCACGCTCACCCCCGAGACGAGCTACGGCACCTGGATGTGGCTCACCGTGCTGTCCATGCTGGCGGTCCTGTTGCTGCCGCGGCAGTGGCAGGTGGCCGTGGTGGAGAACGTCGACGAACGGCACGTCATCCGGGCCAGTTGGCTGTTCCCGCTGTACCTGCTGGCAATCAACGTGTTCGTGCTCCCGATCGCGCTGGCCGGCCTGCTGCGTTTCGGCCGGGGCTCGGTCGACCCGGACACGTTCGTACTGGCCCTGCCGATGGCGGAGGGGCAGCCGTTGCTCGCGCTCATCGTGTTCATCGGCGGGCTGTCCGCGTCCACCGCGATGGTCATCGTGGAGACGGTGGCCCTGGCCACCATGGTGTCCAACTCGCTGATCCTGCCGGGCCTTCTGCGCGGCGGCGCGCGGTACCTCGGCCGGCAGGGTGTGGGCGGCCTGGCGTTGGCGGTTCGCCGGGTGACCATCGTCGCGGTGGTGCTCCTCGGGTACACCTACTTCCGGTTCGCGGGGGAGGCCTCGCTGGTCTCCATCGGGCTGGTGTCCTTCGCAGCGGTGGCCCAGTTCGCGCCGGCGATCCTGGGCGGGCTGTACTGGCGGGACGGCAGCCGGGCCGGTGCCCTTGCCGGTCTGGTCGGCGGGTTCGCCGTATGGGTGCACACGCTGCTGGTACCGGATCTCGCGCGCGCCGGATACCTCCCGCTCGACGTGCTCGAACGCGGACCCTGGGGAATCACCCTGCTGCGCCCGGAGCGCCTGCTCGGCCTCGGCGGCCTGGACCGGATCAGCCACGCGATGCTGTGGAGCATGATCGTCAACGTGGGCCTCTACGTGGCGGTGTCCCTGGCGAGCCGGCGCAGCCCGGCCGAGTACGCCGAGGCCGCGGCGTTCGTCGACGCCTTGCGGCAGCCGGCCGACGCGGCCGGAGCGCGCCTGTGGCGGGGTAGTGCCCGGGTGGCCGACCTGCGCGGGCTGCTGCAGCGGTACCTGGGTCCGGACGGCGCCCACGACGCCCTCGCGCGTTACGCGGGAGCCGGCGGTACGACCCGGCTGCCCGGGGACGACGAGACCGCCGACGACGAGTTCGTGCACCACGTCGAGACCGTCCTGGCCGGCGCGCTGGGCACCGCCTCGGCCCGGGTACTGGTCGCCTCGGTCGCCCACGAGGAGTCCCTCGGCGTCGGCGAGGTGATCCAGATCCTGGACGAGACGTCGCAGGTGCGGGCGTACAGCCGTGAGCTGGAGCGCAAGTCCGCCGAGCTGGAGGCCGCGACGGCTGAGCTGCGTGCCGCCAACGACCGGCTGCGCGAGCTGGACCGGATGAAGGACGACTTCGTCTCGACGGTCACGCACGAGCTGCGTACGCCGCTGACGTCGATCCGGGCCTTCTCCGAGATCCTGCTCGACAACCCGGACCTGGATGCCGCTGACCGGCGACGGTACCTGGAGATCGTGGTGGCCGAGACGGCGCGCCTGACCCGGCTGATCAACCAGGTACTCGACCTGGCCAAGATCGAATCCGGCGCCGCGGAGTGGCGGATCGGCGAGGTCGACCTCGCCACGCTGGTACGCGACGCGGCGGCGGAGGCGAGGCAGTTGTTCAGCGGCAAGGGCGCCCAGCTGGAGGTCCGGGTACCGGCGGCCGTTCCGCCGGTGGCCGCGGACACCGACCGGGTCATGCAGGTGCTGCTGAACCTGCTCGCCAACGCCGCCACGTACTGCGACCCGCGGCACGGCGAGGCGCTGGTCGAGGTGTACGTCGCCGACGGCACGGCCCGGGTCGACGTGCACGACAACGGGCCGGGCATCGCACCCGACCAGGAAGCGGTCATCTTCGAGCGGTTCCGGCAGGGCGACCGTGCGGCGGGGAGCCGGCCGGCGGGGACCGGCCTGGGACTGCCGATCAGCCGGGAGATCATCCAGCGGATGGGTGGTCGGTTGTGGGTCTCCAGCGCGCCAGGGCAGGGAGCCACCTTCTCCTTTACACTGCCGCTGTCCGGCGAGGTGGCGCCGGGCGGGCGGAGGCCGGCGACGCGGCTGCCCAGGGAATCGGGGGCGGAGAGCTGATGACCCGCAAGGTCCTCATTGCCGACGACGAGCCGAACATCGTGGCCTCGCTTGAGTTCCTCATGGGGCGGCAGGGCTACGACACGCTCGTGGTGGGCGACGGCGACGAGGTCTTCGCCGCTGTGGAGCGGTTCCGGCCCGACCTGATCCTGCTCGACGTCATGCTGCCCCACCGCGACGGGTTCGAGGTGTGCCAGCAACTGCGGGCCGGCGGCCACGACACCGTGAAGATCATGATGTTGACAGCCAAGGGCCGCGAGTCCGAGGTCGCCAAGGGACTCGCCATCGGCGCCGACGCGTACGTGACCAAGCCCTTTTCGACCCGCGACTTGGTGGCCCGGGTCGCCGTGCTGCTGGCGGACGAGCCGTGAGCCCCTTCCACGGGCGTGGTCGGCTCGTGGTCGCGGTGGCGGTGCTCTCGGTACTGGTCATCGCCGGCGTGGTACTGCTGGGCGCAGGCCTGTGGGCGGCGGCGTCGGCCACCGATCGCCTCGCCCTGGCCCGTCTCGTCCGATCGCAGGCAGTCTTCCTCATCAGCGGGGTCGTGCTGCTGTTGGCTGTGGTGGGGCTGGCCGTCGTGCGGCTGTTCGGCAGGCACGTCCAGCAGCCGCGGCGGCTCGCCGCGGATACCCGGCTGATCGCGACGGTCAACCCTGGGCACCGGCTGAGCGTGCGTCCCCCGGCGGAGCTCGCGGAGCTGGCCACCGCGGTCAACGAGCTGGCCGAGCGGTACGAGGCTGCAGAGCGCGGCGTGGCCGCCAGGGTCCGGGCCGGCCGTGCCGACATCGCCCAGGAACGCAACCGGCTGGCCGCGTTGATGTCCGAGCTGGCCGCGGCGGTACTGGTGTGCAACGCCGACGGGCGGATCCTGCTGTACAACGCCGCGGCGCGTCGACTGCTGGAGGACCGGCCGGACCGTCCCGGGGTCGTGGGTCTGGGCCGGTCGGTCTTCGGCGTGGTGGACCGCGACCTGGTCGCCCATGTGCTCGACCGTGCCCAGGCGGGCGCTGCCGTCCACGCGACCACCGCCTGGGGGGAGCGCCTTCTGCGCGTCCAGGTCGCGCCGGTGGCGCCCGTGGGCACCGAGGCCACCGGTTTCGTCGTGCTCGTGGAGGACGTGACCCGGCGCTTCGATACCACCCGGCGCCGCGACGCGCTGCTGCGGGACCTTACCGAGGGCGTCCGTGGTTCGGCGGCGGCCATCCGGGGCGCGATCGAGAGCCTGCTCGAATATCCGGACATCCCGGCCGACCAGCGCGAACGCTTCGCGGTGATCGTCCGCGACGAGGCCACGGCACTCGGCGCGCGGGTGGATGCGCTGATGCGGCAGTCCGCCGACGACCTCACCGACCGCTCGCTGCACGAGGACATGTCCGCCACCGACCTGATCGCCGCTGTGACGGCCGTGATCCCGGCCGAGCACGGCCCGAGGATCAGGGTCGACACGACCGGCGAAGGCGTGTGGTTGACGCTGGACGGCTACGCCGCGGTGCGCGCCGTCACCGCGCTGCTGGCTCGGCTGCGGACCGCTCACGAGGTCGACGAGGTGGCGCTCGGGCTGCGGCCGGCCGGCCGGTACGCGGAGCTGACGGCCCGCTGGGCCGGCACCCCCCTCGACGCCGAGACGCTGCGGCAGTGGACCACCGAGCGGACCACCGGTACCGGCAACGACACGGTCGCCGACATCCTGGCCCGCCACGAGGCGCAGGTATGGTCGCAAGGCGAGGAGGACGGATCGGCGTACCTGCGGCTGCTGTTGCCGCTGGCCGGAGGTCCGGCCCGGGAACCGGCAGGGCCGACCCCGCCGGCGCGGGTCATCGAGAGCAGACCCGATGACGGGTCGCTGGCCCGGCCGGAGTTCTTCGATTTCGACCTGTTCCAGGCGACCGCTACCGATGTCGCCTGGGAACACCGCCGGCTCGACGAGATCGCCTACACCGTGTTCGACACCGAGACGACCGGCCTCCAGCCCGCCGAGGGCGACGAGATCATTGCGATCGGTGCGGTACGGGTGGTCAATGGACGCCTGCTTCGCCAGGAGACTTTCGACCGGCTCGTCGACCCACGCCGGGCCGTGCCCGCCGCGTCCCGGCGCATCCACGGGATCAGCAACGACATGCTGCGCGGACAGCCCACGATCGAAGAGGTACTGCCCGCGTTCTCCCGGTTCGCCGAAGACACCGTCCTCGTGGGTCACAACGTCTCCTTCGACCTGGCGTTCCTGCGGCTCAAGGAGGCGACCTCCGGCGTCACGTTCACCCAGCCGGTACTCGACACGCTGCTGCTGTCCGCCGCCGTGCACCCCGACCACGAGGAGCACACCATGGAAGCGATCGCTGGCCGGCTCGGCGTCGAGGTCGTGGGTCGGCACAGCGCGCTGGGCGACGCCCTGCTCACCGCCGACCTCCTGGTCAGGCTGCTGCCCCTGCTCCACGGCCAGGGCATCCACACCCTCGGACAAGCGCGGGCGGCGGCCCAGCGCACGTACCACGCCCGGCAGGACGAGGCGCGCTATCCTCGCCGGCCGGTCCGATCGGACCCTGGAGCGTCCCGCGCCCCCGGCCAACGGTGACATCGAACCGTCCGTCGACGGGTATCCCTGCCCCGGGGGGGTCGACGTGGTGGATGAGGCGAAGCTGTTCTTCCTCGGCATGCTGCGCCACGACTACGGTGTACTGCTGAACACCTCGCTGCCGATGCCGAACCGCCCTATCGCCGTGCAGTTCCGGTCGGCGTACACGCCGACCGCGACGGTCGTGCTCGATGACGGCCGGGTGCGGCTCGCGCCGCCCGAGGACCCGTACGACGTTCGCGTGACGTTCCACCCGGCCAGGTTCAACCTGATGCTCTTCGGCCGTACCAGGACCATCACGGCGGCCATACGGCGTCATGTCGTCGTCGGCGGCCCCCGCCCCTGGCGGCTGCCGGCGTTCCTGCGCGTCGTCCACATGCCCAACCCGGGGATCGCCGACGTCGACCCCCGGCACAGCTTCCCGGTCTCACTCGAACCTCATCAGGGAATGTCACTGCTGATCCCGAGCCCGTCAACGCCGCATGCGCGGGGCCGCGGTGGGCATGATCCTCGCGTCGCGCTGCGCCGCCATGGTGATGGCGTGCCGGATGCGCAGCCGACCGGGTGGGGTCACGGCCGGGCGAGTTCGGTCTCATGCGCCTGCTCGACGGCCTGGCGGTCTAGCTGGACCGGACGGCTCAGGCGTCCTCGTCGTCGACACCGTAGGCGGCGATGAGCTTTTCGCGCTCACCGTCGTGAACTTCGGGTACGCCCGCTCGTAGGAGCCGGTCAGGGCCCAGGCCATCGTCTCGTAGGCGGTTCGCGCGGCCGACAGCAGCCGGAACGGATCGATGTCGTGCCGGGACACGCCGGGCTCGCTGGTCGGGCCGAGGTCGAGCACGGCGCGGTCGCCGGGGTTCATCCGCCACCGCTGCAGCGCAGCGCGGTCCTGGGTGCAGATCCGGTCGGCTTCGAGGAACCGGTCGCCCAGCCCGGGCCGCAGCCGGTTGAGGCGCCAGCCGGCGTACCGCTGCAACAGGTTGTGGCGCGCGGAGCCCAACCCGCTCGCATCCGCCCATCATGGCTGAGGCCCGCGGGGGCCGACACCCCTCAGGAGGGTGTATCGGCACAGCCCTTTGTCCGGCGTCACTCCTCCGTCGGACACGTCACCGTCTCGACCGGCTGACCCTGCCCACCAGAAGCCGGCACGGCAGGGCCGCGCTACGGTCGGCGGGTGCTGCGCTATCCACCGAAGCCGGAACCGGGAAGCCGGGTCGCGGTACTGTCACCGTCCGCGGGTCTGCCGGCCCGCTTCCCCGAGGTGTACGAGCAGGGCCTGCGCCGGCTGCGCGATGAGCTGGGCCTGGAACCGGTCGAGTATCCGACGACGCGCGCGCCCGCCGCCTCCGCCGCGCAGCGGGCGGCCGACCTGCACGCCGCCTTCGCCGACCCGTCGATCGCGGTCGTCATGGCGAGCGTCGGCGGCGACGATCAGATTACCGTCCTGCCGCACCTGGACGCCGAGCTGCTGCGCGCCCACCCCAAGCCGTTCTTCGGCTACTCCGACAACACCAACCTGCTGCTGTACCTGTGGAACCTGGGCCTGGTGTCGTACCACGGCGGCTCGGTGATGGTGCACCTCGGGCGCCCCTCGGGTACCCACCCGGTCACCATGGACTCGCTCCGCGCGGCGTTGTTCACCCATGACTGGTACCGGCTCCCGGAGCCCGACGAGTTCGGCGACGAGCCGGGCTGTGACTGGTCCGATCCGTCCACACTGGACAATGGGCCGCCGATGCAGCCGGCGCCGCGCTGGACCTGGTACCGGCCCGACCGGGTGGTCGAGGGTACCGCCTGGGGCGGAAACGTGGAGATCCTGTCCTGGCTGCTCCAGGTCGGCCGGTGGATCCAGGACGTCGACGCGTACGCCGGCTGCGTGCTGCTCCTCGAAACCAGCGAGGAGATGCCCAGCGCCACCGAGGTGTACCGGACGCTGCGCAACATGGGCGAACGCGGGCTACTGCGACAGTTCCCGGCGATCCTCATGGGTCGGGCCAAGGCCTGGGAACGCTCCCGGCCGCGATCCCTGGAGGAACGAGCGATGTACCGCGCCGACCAGCAGGCGGCCGTGCTGCGCGCGGTCTCGGCATACCACCCCGACGCCATGGTCGTGTTCGACCCAGACATCGGGCACACGGACCCGCAGTTGATCATTCCCAGCGGCGGTACCGTCCGCGTCGACGGACCGGCCCGCCGGATCTCGGTGCTCTACTGACCGGCGGCGCCAACGATCGCGCAGGGGGATGAGCGTCAGCCTCCGCACGTGGTGTTCGGGAGCCGAACCTCGTAGATGAACCACCCGTTCGGGGTCTTCTTCAGTTTGATCTCCCCCAGGTCGCTTGGCGCCATACCGCTGGTGACGTCCGGGTCGCGCCATCCGCTGCACGCGCCGCCGAATGTCGCGGAGTCACCGTCGAGCTGCACGCCGGGGTACTTTCCGGAGGGCTTCAGTTGGGCCGACCCGAAGTTCTTCGGATCGGTGACCTTGCCGATGACTATCTGCATTGCGCTCACGCAGTCGGTGGTCTCGAACTGCTGCGCGAAGATCGCCTGTCCGCCGGGCACGAACAGTTCGCAGGCATTGTCGGCGCGACCGTCGGCGATACGCTTGACCAACTCGGTGAGAGTTCCCTCGGGCGTATCGGGAGCGGTCACCTGAGCGTTGGATCGTTCCGGCCGGCTGTCGGGGGTCGAACATCCAGCCACAAGGACCGTGGCAGCCACAGCGGCCGTGAGCCATGTTCGGTTGGGCATTGATCCTCCAGACCGGTTCCTGACAAGCCGGTCGGCCCACCGGGCTGCGGTCTGCCACGACAACGGAGCCCGAGAGCCGCGCCCGTGGCCGCCGAGGGGTGCGGCATACCGGTGAGTTTCTGGTGCCGGTGACGTCTGATGGGGAAATCCCAAACGATTCCGCAGGAGCGTGAACCGCTCGCCTGAGGCCGCCGACCTGTACGACCGGGCGCTGCGTCTGGCCCGGCAAAGCGCAGCCGCTACCGCGAGACCGAAGCCCTGCTGGGCCGCGCCGCCGCCTACGACGGCCTCGGCCACCGGGGAGCGGGCGCTCGACCACGCCGAGCGCGTGCTCGCCGCCGCGCGGGAGTGCGGCCTCCGGTTGCTGGAGGCGCAGGTCGTCGCGGTGCTGGCCGCGTGGCGAGGCTCGCCGGTTGGCGCCGCGATAGGACCGGGATAGGCGCACCGGCCAGGCTCACGGGTGCCACATCCCGAGAATCCCACCTTCCCGGGTCGACCGCGGTCCGCCGGCAGACCGTCTTCGCGTGTTGCAGGATCCAGTCGTGCGGTAGTGGAGTGCTTCGGTTGCCTTGACTACCCAGCCGACCTGGTCGAGAGGTAGCCGCTGATGATCTGCCACTCCGGGTGGTGGTGTCCGACGGGTAGCGCCGGGAACGGTTGGTGGGTACGGGTGGATCAGTTACACCGTCGATCGGGGAGCCTTCTCGCGTCAGCGTCGCCCGAGGAGGAGTCTGGACGTGCCGGACGACGGGAGTGAGGGAGCGCATGAGCGAGGACAACCGGGCGCGGGAGGACGACGAGTGGGACTCGGTGGAGGACGACGGCGTACTGGAAGGGTCGGACTCGCTTGATGACGGCGTGGCGGATCCCCTCGACGAGGGAGTGGCGCCGTCGGATCGGTGGGCCGGCGCGAACCGGTTCGGCACCACGGTCGCGGAGCAGCGACGCGGTGAGTCGATGGAGCAGTTGCTCGCCGAGGAGGAGCCGGACGTCGACCCGTACGCGGCGGAGTCCGACGACGAGGACGAGTTGATCCGCCGCGGGTATGAGAGCGAGCCCCGGGCCGGTCGGCTGGTCGCCGAGGACGAAGGCTTCGGCGAGGACGACGAGGCGGACCTGGTGGCGCGGGATGCAGGGGTCGACGCCGGTGGGGCCAGCGCCGAGGAGGCGGCGATGCACCTGGTCGCCGACCCCGATGGCGAGGGTGAGGGTCCGCTGCGCTGACGGTGGCCCGGACGGTGGCACGCCGCCGGCGACCGGGTGCGCCGGCAGCCTCAGGGCAACGCGATGATGCGGAGTTTGCGTCCGTCCACGACGGTCGCCGTCTGGCGCCCGGACGGGTCCGAGGGTTCGCCCAGGGCGGAGTCCGCTTTGATCAGCCTGACCGTCTGGCTGGCCAGGTCGATGAGCCAGACGCCGCTACGGCACTCGTGCGGTCCGCAACCGCGTGTCGGCCGGCGGGGTCCAGGTCCATCGACGCGCCGGACGTGAAGCGGGCCAGGACGGCAACAGCGACGACGGGGTCAGTACGGAGTTATCCCGTACCCCAACGGGAACAGGGGAGTCTTGCCGTCGGTGCTGTTGACCGGCTCGTCGGCGACCGCGTTGGGCCAGCTTACCGGGAGCTTGCCGGTGAACCCGTCGCCGAAGAGGGCGTCGGTGATGCCCTGGCCTTCGGTGCCGGGCAGCCACCCCGCCACGAAGGCGTCCGCCTTGGCCAGTTGGTCGGTGAGGATCACGGGTCGCCCCGAGTAGAGGATCGCGATGCACGTCCGGACGCGGGCGCAGATGTCGCTCAGGTGGCTGGAGTTGTCCCCGCCGAACGCCAGGGTCGAGGAGTCCCCCTTGCCTTCGGCGTAGGGCGTCTCGCCGCCGACCCAGATGCCGATGTCACCGGAGTAGTGGCTCTTGGTCTTGGTACCGACGTTCTGGATCGCGATGTTCGTGCCCGCCGTGGCCTGCTGGAGCGCCTGCCAGAAAGTCGTTCCGGTCGTCGTCGTTCCGCTGCCGCCCTGCCAGCTGATCGACCAGCCGCCGAGCTGGTAGCCGAGGTTGTCCACGGACTTTCCACCCACGACGATCTTGTACGTGCCGGTCTTCGACAGTGGCAGGACGCCGTCGTTCTTCAACAGGACCAGCGACTCGCGGACCGCCTGCCGGGCCAGCGCCCGGTGCCCGGCCGAGCCGACCTGGGTGGTGTAGGTGCGGTCGGTGAACGGGTGGTTGAACAGGTCGAGCGCGAACTTTGCGTTCAGGATGCGGGTCACCGCGTCGTCGACCCGAGCCTGCGTGATCTTGCCGGTGGTGACGTCGTTGACGATGGCGTTGATGGTGCCCACGTAGTCGTCGGGCACCATGATCATGTCAATGCCGGCGTTGACCGCGTGTGCCACCTGGTCGGCGTAGGTGGCGTCGGACAATTGCTTGACGCCGCCCCAGTCGCTGACCACGAAGCCTTGGAACCCGAGCTCGCCCTTGAGGACCGTATTGATCAGGTAGCTGTTGCCGTGGTCCTTCAGCCCGTTCCAGCTGCTGTAGGAGATCATGACCGAACCGACGCCGGCCGCGATCGCGTCCTGGTAGGGCTGAAGGTGGACCGCCCGCAGCTCGGCCTCGGTGATCCGGGCGTCGCCCTGGTCGATCAGGTAACCGCTGCCGCCGGTACCGAAGGTGGTACCGCCGTCCGCGACGTAGTGCTTGGCCGTCGCCAGCACGGAGTTCGTCCCGAGCGCGGCACCCTGGAAGCCGCGCACGGCCGCCTGACCCAGCGGTGACACGATCGACGGGTCCTCACCGTAGCCCTCGTACGTGCGGCCCCAGCGGTCGTCACGCGGAACGCAGACGCACGGGCCGAACGTCCAGTGGATCCCCGTGCCGAGCACCTCCTGCCGGGTGACGTCCTCGGCCTGCTGCACCAGCGCGGCGTCCCGCGTCGCGCCCATCCCGATGTGGTGCGGGAAGAGCACCGCCCCCTGCACGTTGTTGTGCCCGTGTACCGCGTCGACGCCGTAGATGAGCGGGATCCCGAGCCTGCTGCGCAACGCGTAGCCCTGGAAGTCGTCGACCATGTCGGCCCACTGCGCCGCGGTCCCGCCGGCACCGTTGGGCCCGCCACCACCGCCGCTGAGCACCGAGCCCAGCCCGTACGTCGTGATGTCGCTCTTGTTCCTGATGTAGGTGTTCGCCACCTGGGTCATCTGGCCCGCCTTCTCGGCGAGCGTCAGCTTGGCCAGGCAGTCGGCCGTCGACGTGCACCCGGCCGCCGCGGAAGCGGGTTCGGCCGGTGCCGCGGCCATGACCAACAGCAGGGACGTGACGAGGAGGACGGGGCGCCACATAGGGGCCTCCAGGCGGGGGGAGCTGGAGTCTGAGCCGATTGTCCGGTCGCGGTCGAACCGCCGTCAAGCGCGCCAAGGTTGGCGCTTGTCGAGCCGTGCACGGCCGGGTCGCCGGTCGAACGGGTCGTCCTCGATGGACTGATCCACGAGTACCGCGCCCTTCACGGTCACCCGATATTCCTTCGGGCAATTGCTATAAACGGACCAATTAGCTCGACTGAGTCGAGCCATTGACCCGATGACTGGTCGGGCGTACGGTCTCGTAAACCCTTGCGCCGATAACCCCCGGAGCACAGCGCTACGCAGGGGCCGGCACCCGGTTGCCGCGATCCTGATGGATGTTGGGAGATTGCCCGTGTCTATGCGAAGGGTGGCTTCCGTAGCGATTGTCGCGGTCGTTGTGTGCGGCCTGTTGACAGCGATACCGGCCGAGGCCGGGTCGACCGTCTATGAAGCCGAGAACGCCACCATCTCCCAGGGTGTGGTCGAGGCCAACCACGCCGGGTACTCCGGAACGGGTTTCGTGAACTACGACAACGTGGTCGGCTCATGGGTGGAGTGGGCGATCTCGGGTGCTCCCGCCGGGCCGGCGACCCTATCGATCCGCTATGCCAACGGTACGACCACCAGCCGGCCCATGCGTGTCACGGTCAACGGCACCGACGTCGCCATACCCGACTTCGGCAGCACCGGCACGTGGGACACCTGGGCCACGACCACCGTGCCGGTCACCTTGGCCGACGGTGTCAACGTGATCCGGGCGACGGCGACCACCAGCAACGGCGGGCCCAACGTGGACTACACCGCGCTGGAGGCGGCCGCCCCGCCGCCCGTCGTCTACGAGGCGGAGAACGCCGCCCTCGACCAGTGCGCCTTCGAGAACACGCACTCCGGCTACACGGGTACCGGGTACGTCAACTGCGACAACGTCGCCGGCAGCAACATAGAGTGGACCGTCAACGCCACCGTCGCCGGCGATACGAACCTCCACATCCGTTTCGCCAACGGCGGCTCGACCGCACGGCCCGCCGCGATCACGGCCAACGGCGTGCAGGTCGCGACACCGGACTTCCCCGTCACGGGTGCGTGGACCAACTGGAGCACGGTCACCGTCGTCGCCGCGCTGGCGGTCGGCGCCAACACGGTCCGGCTCACCGGTACCACGTCGAACGGTCCGGCGAACATCGACTCGCTGACCGTCGGAGGCTCGGCGCCACCGGGCGGGACCGACTGGTCGGATGAGGTGGTCCGGTCCACCATGACCCGCTTCACCCCGGGCACCATCGGTGGCTGGAGCTACCCGGTCGGGCTCTACCTGTACGGCCAGTACCAGGTGTACCTGCGCACCGGCGACCCGGCGCGCCTGACCTACATCCGCCAATGGGCCGACCGCTTCGTCGCCAGCGACGGCAGCATCAGCATCAGCTTCAACAACCTCGACAGCATGTTGTCCGGGCGGGTGCTGCTGCTCCTGTACAAGGAGACGGGGCAGGCGAAGTACCGGACCGCGGCCAAGAAGATCCGCGACCGGTTCGCCACCTACCCGAAGACCTCAGATCCCCGGTACCCGCCGATCGGCGGCTTCTGGCACTCCACAAGCGACAGTCGAGCGGGACAGCTGTGGGGCGACGGGGTCTTCATGTCCATGCCGTTCCTCGCCGAATGGGGGCGCGACGCGGCATCCAGCACGGCCGACCGGGACGCGGCCTGGAACACCGCGACCGAGCAGCTGACCATCTACGCCGGTCACCTGCAGCAGCCCAACGGGCTGATGAAGCACGCCTACGACGAGCCGCGCGACGAGTCCTGGTCGGACGACGTCACCGGGCTCGCACCCGAGTACTGGTGTCGCGCGGTCGGCTGGTTCGGCATGGCCACCATTCAGATTCTCGACACCATCCCGGACAGCCACCCCCGCCGGCCGCAGCTGATCACGATCGTGCAGAACCTGGTGCGTGGCTTCGAGACCTACCAGGATCCGGCCACCGGACGCTGGTTCCAGGTCGTGGACAAGGGCAGCCGGACGGACAACTGGACCGAGACGTCGTGTTCGGCGATGTACACGTACACCATCGACCGCGCGATCGAGAAGGGCTACGTGTCCGCCGCCCAGTACCAGGACAACGCCGATCGCGGGTTCCAGGGAGTGCTGAACAAGATCCGGCTCGGCAGCGACAACCTGACCTACCTCGACACCATCTGCGAGGGAACGAACGTCGGAAGCTACTCGTACTACATCGGCCGTGCCCAGCGCACCAACGACTTCCACGGCCTGGGCGCCTTCATCATCATGTTCGAGCAGTTACGCCGGTGAGGTGGAACGCGGCGTCGGTGAGGAGTAGACAGCATGGCAGACGGAATGTCCCGCCGGCGGGTGGTCGTCGGGGGGCTCACCCTCGCCGGCGCCGCGGCGCTGCTCGGCCGGACGGCGCTGGCCGGCGCCGCCGACCTGCCTGCGGCGGTCAGCGCCCTGGTGGAGGCGGACGAGCTGCCCTGGCCCGAAGCCCGCGCGATCGTCGCGGCGACCGCCCTGCCCACGTTCCCGAGCGTTACCTTCAATGTGCTGTCGTACGGCGCAGTCGGCAACGGCAGCACCGACAACACCGCGGCCTTCCGGCGGGCGGTCGACGCCTGCAACGCCGCCGGAGGTGGCACGGTCGTCGTCCCTTCGGGGACCTACGTCACCGGGGCGATCTACCTCAAGAGCAACGTCAACCTGCGCCTCGACGGCGCCACGCTGCGGTTCTCCGGGACGGCGAGCAACTTCCCCACGGTGCTGACCCGCTACGAGGGCATCGAGTGCATGAACCGTTCGCCGATGATCTACGCCCGCGGCGAACGGAACATCGCGTTGACCGGTACAGGCACCCTGGACGCGGCCGACACGTCGTCCTGGAACAAGGGCAGCGACCGGACCTGGCTGGAGTCGCTGGTCGCCGCCGGTGTGCCGCCGGAGGAGCGGATCGTGCCCGGCTCCGGCCATGAGCTGCGCTCGTCGTTCATCGAGCCTTACAACTGCGACACCGTGCTCATCCAGGGCATCAGCGTGCGCAACTCGATGTTCTGGCAGCTCCACCCGACGCTGTGCAAGAACGTCACCGTCGACCGCGTCAGCACCGATCCCAGTACCGCTCACTCCAACACCGACGGGTGCGACCCGGAGTGCTGCGACCACATCGTGATCAAGAACAGTGACCTCGGGGCGCACGACGACAACATCGCGATCAAGTCCGGCCGCGACGCCGACGGCCGGCGGGTCAACGTCCCGTGCCAGAACATCGTGGTGTTCGGCTGCCGGATGAACGGCAACTGGGGCGCGATCACCTGCGGCAGCGAACTGACCGGCGGTATCCGCAACGTCTACGCCTACAACTGCACGCTGGTGGGCGTGACCAAGTTCGCCCTCTACGTCAAGTCGAACACCCTGCGGGGCGGCTTCGCCGAAAACATCAACCTCGACAGCTTCAGCGGCGTCCTGGACCGGAGCGTCGCGTTCGTGACGAGCACGTACAACAGCCAGACCGGCAGCTTCGTACCGTGGTTCGGCCCGCTCGCCATCACCAACTCGTCCTGCACCCACGCGGGGCGCAAGGCCTTCGACGTCAGCGGGCTGAGCAACAGTCACATCCGCGGGTTCGTCGTGCGCGACGGCAACTTCAGCGACGTCATCGACACCAGCAACGTCCTCAACTTCGTCGACGATCTGAGCTTCACCAACGTATGGATCAACGGCGCCCGGATCCCCGACGTCAACCCCATGCTGGCGAACCGGTACGAGGCGGAGCGCGCGACGATCTCGCAGGGGGCGGTCGAGACCGCCCATGCCGGCTACAGCGGTACCGGGTTCGTCAACTACGCCAACCTGACCGGCAGCTACGTGCAGTGGACGGTCAACGCCGCCGCGGCCGGCACGGCGACGCTGGCGCTGCGCTACGGCAACGGCACGACCACCGACCGGCCGATGGATATCAGCGTCAACGGCACGGTCGTCGCCTCGGGAGTGTCGTTCCCGAGCACCGGAGTATGGACCAACTGGACGGTCAAGAGGATCACGGCCGCGCTCAACGCGGGCACCAACACCGTCCGAGCCACCGCGACGACCGTCAACGGCGGGCCGAACGTCGACTTCCTGGAGATCGCGAGCGCGACATCACCGCCACCCGCCGTCCGCTACCAGGCCGAGGACGCCACCATCTCCCAGGGCACGGTGGCCACCAACCATCTCGGCTACACCGGTACCGGCTTCGTCGACTACACCAACGTGACCGGCTCCTACGTCGAGTTCACCGTCACCGCCGCGGCCGCCGGCCCAGCCACCCTCACCTTCCGCCACGCCAACGGGACCACCGCCAACCGGCCGATGGACATCACGGTCGACGGTGCGCTGGTGGCCGACGAGCTCGCGTTCAACCCCACCGGCAACTGGGACACCTGGGCCGACGCCACCATCACCACCCCCCTCACCGCCGGCGCCAACACCGTCCGGGCCACCGCCACCACCGCCAACGGCGGACCCAACCTGGACTACCTGGAGGTGCGGCAGCAGACCCGGTACCGCGGCGCCCACGATAACGGTGATCGAGTCCCGATCCGGGCAGGAACTTGACATAAGTCGATCTATTAATAGAGTTAACTGATCCTGCTCGTGTCGCCCAACGGAGGGCATCATGCGAGTCCCCGTCCCCCTACCTCGCCGCTTGCGGCTCGGGTACCCCGCTGTTGCCCTGCTTGTGGCGGTCAGCGCTGGTCTAGTGTGGATCACTGCCGCTGGGCAGCCGGCCAGTGCCGCCGTCGCCTCGATGCAGAACGTCGTGCCCGCGCCGGTCTCGGTGCTGCCGGCTACCGGCACCACGTACACGCTGCCGTCCAACGCGAGCATCCTGACCGAGGCCGGCTCGGCCGCGGCGGCCGACGTGGGCACCTACCTGGCTGGCATCCTGCGCCGCTCCACCGGGTACCCGCTGCCGGTTAGCACCGCCAGTTCCGGCGACCCGAGCAACGGCATCTCGCTGCTGCTCTCCGGCGCCGACGCCAGTGTGGGGCAGCAGGGGTACCAGCTCGACGTGACCGCCAGCGCGGTAGTCATCCGGGCGCAGACCGGCGACGGGCTCTTCAACGGCGTCCAGACGCTGCGTCAGCTTCTGCCGCCAGAGATCGAGAGCGCCAGTACCCTTCCCGGTCCGTGGGTCGTGCCCGGCGGCCGGATCGTCGACTACCCCAGGTTCGCCTACCGGGGGGCGATGCTCGACGTCGCTCGGCACTTCCACCCGGTCGCCACCATCAAGGCGTATCTGGACCAGATCGCCCTGTACAAGGTCAACTACCTGCACCTGCACCTGTCCGACGACCAGGGCTGGCGGATCGTCATCGACAGTTGGCCGCGCCTCGCCACGTACGGCGGCAGCACCCAGGTCGGCGGCGGCCCCGGGGGCTACTACACCAAGGCGCAATACCAGGAGATCGTGGCTTACGCGGCGCAGCGCCACATCACGATCGTCCCGGAGATCGACATGCCGGGACACACGAACGCCGCGCTGGCGTCGTACGCGGAGCTGAACTGTAACGGTGTCGCCCCGCCGCTCTACACCGGCACGGATGTCGGGTTCAGCACGCTGTGCACCTCCAAGGACATCGTGTACACGTTCGTCGACAACGTTCTGGGCGAGATCGCTGCGCTGACCCCCGGCCCTTTCCTGCACATCGGCGGCGACGAGGCGAGCGTGTTGTCAGACACGCAGTACGCGACGTTTGTGAACCGGGTCCAGCCGATCGCGGTGGGCAAGGGGAAGACGGTGATCGGCTGGCACCAGATCGGGGCGGCGCAGCACTCACCCAACCGGGTCGTGCAATACTGGGGCACCAGCACCTCGGATTCAAAGGTGAGCAACGCCGTCTCGCAGGGCGCCCGAGTGGTCATGTCGCCGGCAAACAAGGCGTACCTCGACATGAAGTACAACCCGCAGACGCCGCTCGGCCTCTCCTGGGCCGGCTACATCGAGGTGCAGACGGCGTATGAATGGAATCCGGGGGCGTATCTCAGCGGTGTACCCGCCTCTGCGGTGCTCGGTGTCGAGGCGCCACTGTGGACGGAGACGATCGTCACGCTGGACAACATCGAGTACATGGCGTTCCCACGCCTGCCAGCCATCGCCGAGCTGGGCTGGTCGCCGTGGTCGACGCATGGCTGGGACGCTTTCAAGGTGCGCCTCGGCGCTCAGGGTCCACGGTGGACGATCATGGGTATTGACTTCTACCGGTCCCCGCAGGTGCCCTGGGCCGTCAGCACCCCGGCCAACCGGTACGAGGCGGAGAACGCGACGATCTCGCAGGGTGTGGTGGAGTCCAACCACCTCGGGTTCAGCGGTACCGGGTTCGTCAACTACGACAACCTGGTCGGCAGTAACGTCCAGTGGACGGTCAACGCGGCGTCGGCC